>RCNB010000396.1_pt1 | contig 30042 bp, 28 predicted proteins | sample 2041321 | NCBI WGS metagenome assembly RCNB01 (sample SAMN09708232, study PRJNA481090) | Marine sediment metagenome, whole genome shotgun sequencing project. | reverse complement strand
GGGTAAAAATGAGCTATACTATCAATTTTATTCGTAAAAAAACCTCACGTTTTGTGAGGTTTTTATATAATTTTACTAGTATGACCCTTCGGCCAAAATTAGTATAAAATTTTAGTTATTTAAAGCCTCGGCACCGCCAACAATTTCCAAAATCTCATTGGTAATGGCAGCTTGTCTTGCTTTGTTATATGTTAATTTCAATTCATCTCTAAGCTCAGTAGCATTATCCGTTGCTTTATGCATCGCTGTCATCCGCGCACCATGCTCACTTGCAAACGAATCCCTGATACCCTTGTACAATTGCGTTTTCAAAGATTTAGGAATCAACTGCTCTATAATTTCCAATTTAGATGGTTCAAACGTATAATCTGCGCTTGTATTTTCGTTACCTAACATAGGAACTATAGGTAAAAACTGCTCAGTCATTACGATTTGTGTAGCTGCGTTCTTGAACTTGTTATACACAATTTCAATCTTATCGTAGGAACCATTTGTAAACTGCTCCATTAAACCCTCTGCTATCTTAGCGACATTATCAAAAGTAAGGTCTTCGTAAACTGAGCTATGATTCGAAAGAACCGTATACTTTTTTACTAAAAAATCATTTGCCTTTTTTCCAACGGCAATAAAATCTACTTGCTTATCCGCATAAACAGTATCCGCTAAATTCGTACTCTGCTTTAGGATATTGGTGTTGAAAGCACCACATAAGCCTCTGTTTGAGGTAATGGCAACGATTAATACTTTATTTACCGTTCTATTATCAGCATACTTACTTCCGGCATCCGAATCCATACTGGCACTAAGTCCTTGTAGTAATTCTGTCAGCTTATCGGCATAAGGCCTCATTGCCGTAATTGCATCTTGGGCCTTCTTTAACTTAGCAGCAGAAACCATTTTCATGGCACTGGTAATCTGCATCGTTGATGATACTGATGCTATTCTGTTCCGTATTTCCTTTAAATTGGCCATTTTCTATCAGTATTGAGTAATTTGTTCTAAGTATGAAGAAATATTTCTTCATACTTAGAACTATCTGCTATCTTTTAACCTACGTATTTAGATGAAAGCTCTTTACAAACCGATGTTAAGGTATCCGTAACCTCATCCGTTAGCTTTCCTGATTTAAGTGTATCTAAAATTCCTCTATGCTTCGCATTTAAAAATTCGATATAATCTCTTTCAAATTCCTTTATTTTCTCCACAGGAACATCTCTTAACAAGTTCTTAGAACCTGCGTAGATAATTGCAACCTGATCTTCTACTGTAAATGGGTCGTTCTGCGCTTGTTTTAGTATTTCTACGTTTCTACGTCCTTTTTCAATTACGTTTAGTGTAGCTGCATCCAAATCGGAACCAAACTTGGCAAAAGCTTCCAATTCACGGAATTGTGCTTGATCCAGTTTAAGTGTACCTGCCACTTTCTTCATAGCCTTAATCTGCGCATTACCTCCAACACGAGATACCGAGATACCTACGTTAATTGCAGGACGAACCCCTTGGTTGAATAAATCTTGCTCCAAGAAAATCTGACCGTCCGTAATAGAAATTACGTTCGTTGGAATATAGGCCGATACATCACCTGCCTGAGTTTCAATAATTGGTAAAGCCGTTAACGAACCTCCACCTTTTACCATTGGTTTTAAAACATCTGGCAAATCGTTCATCTCCTTAGCAATAGCATCATTGTTAATGACCTTTGCAGCACGCTCCAATAATCTAGAGTGTAGATAAAAAACATCCCCTGGGTATGCCTCACGTCCCGGTGGTCTTCTCAATAATAAAGAAACCTCACGATAGGCAACAGCTTGTTTTGATAAATCATCATATATAATCAAAGCCGGACGACCGGTATCCCTAAAGTACTCTCCAATAGATGCACCTGCAAAAGGAGCATATACTTGCATTGGAGCAGGGTCAGATGCGTTTGCAGCCACTATAGTCGTATAAGCCATAGCGCCTTTATCTTCCAAAACCTGTGCAATACCTGCAACAGTTGAAGCTTTCTGGCCAATGGCAACATAGATACAATAAACAGGTTCACCTGCATCAAAAAATTCTTTTTGGTTTAGAATGGTATCGATACAAACAGTAGTCTTACCTGTTTGACGGTCACCAATCACCAATTCACGTTGTCCTCTTCCTACAGGAATCATGGCATCAATCGCCTTAATTCCAGTCTGTAAAGGCTCTGTAACCGGCTCACGGAAAATTACCCCTGGCGCTTTACGCTCCAATGGCATTTCATACGTTTTTCCAGCAATAGGTCCTTTACCATCTATAGGTTGTCCTAAGGTATCCACTACACGGCCAACAATACCCTCACCAACATTTATGGAAGCAATACGTTGTGTACGCTTTACGGTAGTTCCTTCTCCAATTTCTCTAGAATGGCCCAATAAAACCACACCTACGTTATCTTCTTCCAAGTTCAAAACGATTCCTTCCAAACCACCGTCGAACTCAACTAGTTCGCCATATTGCACGTTGGCCAAACCAAAGACCCTGGCGATACCATCACCTACTTGCAATACTGTTCCTACTTCATCTAAAGTAGCGGTTGCATCGAAACCTGATAATTGTTGCTTTAAAATTGCTGATACCTCAGCGGCTTTTACTCCTGCCATGTTTACTAGACGTTAGATATTAGACGTTAGACGTTAGACGCCATTGTCCAATTATAGTTATTTATAGACTATTTGTAAATTCTCTTTTTAAATTATTCAGTTTATTGGCGATACTAGCATCATACTGTAAATCACCAACACGCAAAACAAAACCGCCAATGATACTTTCATCTACGGTATTCTCTACAGTAACCTTATTTCCTGTGATATTGGCCACTTGTTTTAAAATCTTTTTTTCCATTGCAGCATCCATTGGTACGGCCGTAGTCACATAGGCTACATCCTTTCCTTTCTGTTGCTCATTAAGAATGATATACTTTAAAGCCACCTCGTTTAATATGGAGACTCTTTTATTATCTACCAACATCCCAATCAATCCCTCTGAAATGGCGTGACTCCCTTTAAATATCTTTAATAGAATATCCTTTTTCTTAGCGCCAGAAATTACTGGGCTAGATAATAGTTGACGTAGCTCGGCACTATCGGAAATAGTAGCCAAAACAGAACGCATATCCTTCTCCACGGCATCCGTAGCCTTTTTGTCCACTGCCAAATCCAAGATGGCCTTGGCGTAACGTATTGCTGCTCTAGATTCACTCATGCTTTCTTACTTCAATTTGATATCTCCCAAAAGCTCGTCAACCAATTTCAATTGCTTGTCTTTATTAGAAAGTTCTTGCTTAATTACCTTCTCAGCAATTGCAACGGATAGCTCGGCAACTTGACTTTTAATATCGGCCATAGCAGCTTTCTTTTCGCTTTCGATAGCAGCTTGTGCTTGAAGTACAATTTTATCGCCTTCAATTTTAGCCTGTTCTTTAGAATCGGAAATCAACTTATCCTTTATCTCCCTTGCTTCTTTTAACATGGCCTCACGCTCTGCACGGGCTTCCTTTAAAAGCTTGTCATTATCAGCCTGAAGATTTTGCATTTCTTTACGAGCGTTCTCGGCTGCTTCTAAAGCATTGGTAATACCTTCCTCACGTTCGTTCAATGAACTTAATATAGGTTTCCAGGCAAACTTTACCAAAAGCAAAATTAACCCTAGCAAAAGAATTGTCTGCACTACAAATAACCCTGGAGAAAAATCGTTTATTAAAGTTTCCATAATTATAAATTATACTTCTTGTTTTTCAATTAAAACAATTCCCTGCAACCAACCGTTGCAGGAAAATGTCTTTACTAGTTTTTGTTCTTATTTTCCTAAGAACAAGGCACCAAAAGCCAAACCTTCTAAAAGTGCAGCAATAATAATCATCGCAGTCTGGATTTTTCCAGTAGCTTCTGGCTGACGAGCAATACCTTCCATTGCTTTTCCACCAATCTGACCTAGACCAATACCTGCTCCGATTACAATTAAACCGGCTCCAATCATGTTGTACATAGTAAATGAATTTATATTAAATTAAAAAAAACTCTAAATAAAATTTTCACGAACATCCTCAGCATCCACCACTTCATTACCTTTCTCATCATGTGCATGATCATGGTCGTGTTCTGCGACTGCCATTCCAATGAACAGCGCTGAAAGCATTGTGAAAATATATGCCTGTAAAAAGGCAACCAAAACTTCAATTAATGTAATAAAGAAGGATAAAATAAACGACAAGACCGTTGCTCCAGCTACACCCAACGTTTCCTTTAACGTAAACATAATCGCTATCAAACTCATTACTACAATATGCCCTGCAGATATGTTTGCAAAAAGACGTACTAATAATGAGAAGGGCTTTATAATCAAAGCTCCAGCTAATTCTATAACAGCCAATACAGGTCTAATAAGATATGGCACTCCTGGCATCCACAAAATGTGCATCCAATAGTCTTTATTACCGCTGACCGTGTAAATAACTAAAGTGAAAATTGCCAAACACGCCGTTACAGCCAACTGCCCAGTAACATTAAAACCAAATGGAGTTAAACCCAATAAATTCAGTATCCATATAAAAAAGAATACCGTTAAAAGATATCCGGTAAATTTTCTGTAATGCTTTTCGCCAATATTAGGTCTTGAAATCTCGTCTCGGACATAAAGTACCAAAGGCTCCAATACTCTACCAAAACCGGTAGGAACTTTTTTGTTTTTGTATTGACGTCCCAAAGATGAAAAAGCTAAAAGCATAAATAGACCCACTAAAAGAACCCCAACAACACTTTTTGTAATGGAAAAATCCAAAACCTTACTTGCATTCGAAGCATGCTCCTCTTCATCAAAAGTAATTGTGGTCTCACCACTATTGAGTTCGTATATTTTACTATGCAATTTCGCGAATTTAGTGCCATTTTTCTCTACAATGACCTCGCCATTATCGTCGTGATGAAATGCAGACGACATAAAAGTGACTAAGCCTTCAGAAGACCAAACAATTACTGGTAGCGGAAAACCGATGTGTTTACGCTCCCCTGCATTATTTGAATAGGAAAATAAATGGAAATCGTGAGAATCTTTTATGTGATGATTTATGTACTCCCTTATCTCATCACTAGTGTCTACTTGGTCTTCCTCTCCAGATTTTGGATTGGAAAAACCAGTAGCCACAGTTAAAAGAATTATTGTGGTAATCAATTTACTAAAATATGTAGATGCTTTTTTCATTGCGATTCTTTCAAAATATGTCTTTCTAAAAGTCGCGCAAAGGTACTTATTAAAAAATAATTTTCTAGTTTTTTTCCTCTATTTCTTAACTGGGTTTGTTTTCAACAATATTTTCGAGATAAAGTATACCTCTGGAACCATAAAAACAAACACGGGAATGAGAAGGGACAGACGTTCATTATAACTCAATGTTTCCTGCTGGAACAACACGGAATAGAAAATAACGGAAAAGGCTAATAATTTAAAAAGCAATGCCCCGAGGTAAAGAAAACCAAGCTGATGCTGGAATTTGTGATTGTTTGACAACACATAAAACACACTACAAAGTAGAAAAGAAAACAACGCGTGGAATAAGTAAATGTTGCTTACAAAAAAATTCAAGGAGCTAACTTCAGCTCCCAAAAAATATAGATGCACATAGGAACCACAAACAAAAAGTACACCAAAGGCCACTAAATAGATTATCAATTTTTTTATCAAAACCTACCTATTAAGTTGATTTGCCTGTTTGATAACGGAATACATGGACAAGGCAATAGCTAAAAGCGTGCAGGTTGTTTCCCAAAAGGTTTTATCGAATTTGCCGTCTAGCCACGAACCCAAAAGATTTCCTAAATATATGGTAGCACCCATCTGGATTGCTATGCCAGATAGTCTTGCGGCGTTTCTAAGGCCCTTATTATCTTTACGAGGCTTTTGCTGGCTCATTCTTCCCTTTGAAACTTCCAGAATTTGAGCTCATAGCACCTGCACTACCCTTCATGGTGCAAGAAGCATTAAAAGTAGCTCCTGGTTCTACGGCAAGTTTACTAACCGATACCGTTCCTTCTATTACCGCAGATGATTTTAAGGATAGCAAATCGGAAACCAATAGTTCGCCGTTAAAGCTCCCTTCAATATCCGCATTTACACATTCTACTTTTCCGTGAATGTAACCGTCCTTTCCGATTACTACTTTACCAGAGGTTTTTACGTTACCGTCCAATTTACCATCAATACGGAAATCGGCTTCGGAAATAATATCTCCTTTGATTTTTGTGTTTTTCTCAATTCTGTTGGGTTGTCCTCCTACTTCGTTCATAGCTCTAGGTTTTTGTTTATCTGAAAACATGGATTTAGGGTTTTGGGGTTATAAGCGTATTTAGATAGTCTTGTAAGTTCTTATGTACTTGAATTACCTTATAGTTCTCCGATAAAATTACAAAATTCTTATCAGCAACCCGGTAATCCTTATTGTTTTTTAAAAGCTCTGCGTAACCCAGGGCAAATTCTTTTGATTTAAAGCCATGCACAACAACAAACTGGTCTTCCAAATTGTAAATATCCTTGGACACACTATTTCTATATTTCAAGTCTGTGATGGATTTCTCCAATAACTCCATCAGCTTTAAGGCTTTTTCGTTGTTACTCCTTTTAAAAGGGAACATCACCTTCCAATTAGAGGTTCCTTTAGAGTCTGTCTCAGGAGAAAATTCTTTTTGTTCCAATTTAGGTAACTGTTCCGAAATCATCTGCTCTGCCTTTTTCCCTTCAGGGTTGTTGGGATAGGTAAGCGCTACATAATTTAAGGCTTCCTTGAAATCTTCAAAACCCTGTAGTCTTCCAATAGCATTGGCTTTAAGCATTTCAAATTTTGGCACAATAGCATCCCCTGTAAATCTATTGATGTTTTCTTCTGATGCAGTAATTACTTGAAGAAATTCCTGATTGTTGTATTTTTTATATAAGTTTTGATAGCGTTTCTCCGGACTGTCGGAATCATTTGCCAACACCGCTTGAGGATTCAAGAGTATTTCCGCGTAGCGAGAATCTGCATGATTCGCTATGATATCTGCCTTCATCGAAGCCGTTAACGGACTACCTTCTTCCTCGTATATTTTATACAGGTTATATTTTGATGGAAGAACCAAACGTTCCTCTGGGTTGGATTCCAATACATTCTCTAACTTCCCAGCCGCCAAAAGGTTTTCCTTAAACTTTTCCTTGTAGATTAAACCCAATTGGTAATTCGCAAAATTACGCTCCGTTCTTAGACTATCGATAACCGTTACTTCTTTGGGCACACGATCCATATAGAAATCCAAGGAGAATTTTTCGTCCTCAGTCAACTGCGCATCTGACGGAAGTTCCGCAACAAGTTCTCCTGTTGCTTCTGACACTTTTGCAATGGCTTTGTCGGACCAACGCCAGTCATCGGACAGTTCCCTATTGCCCCATCTGTTCCTAAACTCATTTTGGCCATAACCAAGACTGGTAATATTATAGAAGTAGAATTTACCTTTGTTTTCCTTACCACCCTTACTTTTTGCAAACGATGCAAATCCTTCTGTTATCTTGTCTTTTTCCTTTTTCTGTGCTGCTTCTTGCGCCTTTTTTAACTCGGAAATATGATTTTCAAAATATGCGATACGGTCGTCTACCGGCAGTTCGTAAAGTGTAATCACACTATCTGTATATTGAACGATATCTTCGTATTTGATAACATCTTCCAAATTGTCCAACTTCCTTTTAACGATTCTGTATTTTTTTGAATTCTCATCCAAATTGGGCAAGACGCTATCATAATAGGCTCCTGCGTCTTTATAACCGTTCCTGTCAAAATTGTACTCCGCCAGATTCTCGTAATTCAACGCATTTAATTTGGGTGTATTTTGTGTCGCCCGAAGCGATTTATTGAAATAGGCTACCGCGAGACTATCAGACTCTTGCTCCAAATGAAATTCGGCTACTTGACGAAAGATTTTATCCAAAAATGGTCTGTTTTCCCTATTTTCTTCCAACCATGTCAGGTATTCCAGTACTTCCTCTTTATTCTCAGCAGTAATAACCGTATTCCTAATTTTCTGTATCTCTGCATTGATCATGTAAACCCTTGGCGATTTCCTGTTTAGCTCAATCACCTTATCGTAGGCATAATTAGCGCTGTCTTTATGGCCTATTACGTTGTATAACTGACCTATGATGTAATAGTATCTGCCTTTTTCTGGGTTTTTTTGGGTGTAATAGGATGCTATCTTTAATTGTTGGATTGCCGTATCCGGTACATTTAAATTAATGTACGCTTGGGCCAACATAGCGCGAGCATCAGCATACTCTTGGTCCTTTAATGTCTCATATTTCATAAGACGCTTCAAATTCCTAATCGCCAAATCCTCGTTTTCCAGTCTAATATTGGTTTTCTCTCTCCAAATGGTGGCCTCGTTCAGTTTATCGCTTTGCGAATACTTATTAAGGATGTAATTGAAGGCCTCTAAAGCGGGAATGTAACGTTCGTCAAAATAGCGTGCTTTTCCAAGAAGTAGAAAAGCTTCATCTGTCTGTGGATTACGCTCTTCGTCCTTAATATCCATACTATGCTTCTGAATGGCCTTTGTAGCCTTATCCTCTGCTAGTAAAAAATTAGGATTGTTATCTTCGGAATCTAGCTTTACCTCTCCGGTCACTTCCAAACGCTCTATGGGTAACACTTCCCAATAGTCGTCTCGGTAACTATCGTTTAATGCAACACGACCTTCCTCAAAAGCAATATTACCATTGTATAGGGTATTATACTTTGTGTTTAAAGCGTGCCAGTTACGGTTTAGTGCCGCATCCTTTTTAGTGGAACATCCACTAAAAAGTAGTGTTCCTAAAAGCAGGGCCGAAATGTATCTTTGTTTAAGCGTCAAAATTATGTGTATACGTATGTATGGTTAACTAAAAAACAACCATATTATTATACAGTTCATCGGTAAAAGGGAGATTTTTTTTCTTGCAGAAAGAAGCTATTCTCTTTCAAATTCTAGATTTTTACCGACCGAGCAGTCTGTTTGGGTTTTTTTTGGTCGATAAAATCAACTAAACCAGCTGTTGAACGATACTTTCTCTCTCGCTGTCTATAGATTTTGCTAACTCGGATGAAACATACCCTCTAAAAACCGACGGAGTGGTCGGTTGTTAAGTTCAAACCCAAGTATAAAGACTGCCTCTAATAAGAGGGGTTAAATTAAAGCGATAAATTGTAGTACAAGATCTAGCTCTGATCTGTCGGTTATGGTCAATGTTCAAATCGATAAACCGTACTTAATAGTTAGTATGTAAAGCTATGTATGCTTGAAACTCTGAATAAAATCATATCAAACGTATGTGTTGCGACGATATGACCCTATTGTATAGCCCTATTTTTCGATTTAGGTATGATGACTTATATGCGTGAGTGCAATAACGATAAGCCCTAACTTTTAGATAATTCGTCTTTTACTATAGTAAGTTTCGTGACTTTAATTCTTGGTCTAATGCCTTGATGTTTTTTCCGTTCTTTGATAAGAAATACACAAAAACCAACGGGAGAAACGTAAAAAATCCAAATCCATTTTTCACTGCACCATACACCATAACACCTATACAGAGGCCGATAAGAGAGGCATTGACGATATTATTTGATTGTATTTTCTTTTTTTCCTTAAGTAATTGCTCATCACTTAAACCTTCTAATTCTTTTTGTTTCATTTGACCAAAATTATTTAATCATTATCCTCTTGTTTGCGCACGGTCTGCAGTTTTGCTACCCTTATTTTATGAAACTATGGGTAGAAAAAATAACTAACCTGCAAAAAACGTCTCCAGCTCCTTTAGGGTTTCGGTAGAGGTTTGAATATCCTTTACCACTTCACCTTTGTTCAAGACCACAATACGCTCACAGACTTCGGTCACGTGAATTAAGTCATGACTGGAAACCAAAACGGTTACATTGTCTTTGGCCGCTAAATCCTTAATGATTCCTTTTAATCGAATCTGTGTGGTGGGGTCCAAATTAGCAAAAGGCTCATCCAAAATAACGACCTCCGGGTTTCCAATGAACGATGCTACTATACCTGCCTTTTTCTGATTTCCTTTGGAGAGATCACGTAAATATTTCTTCTGCCCCAAGATTTCGCCATGGAAAAAGTCTTGAAACTGCGCCAATAGCGCATTGACATCAGCTTTATTAGCCCCTCTTAGGTCACCGATAAAATAAAAGTATTCTTCTGGCGTCAAGTAGCCAATTAAGAAACTCTCATCTATAAAAGATGAAGTAAAAGGTTTCCATTCTTCGCTGGTGTTCACTTGAACTCCGTTAGAAGTAATATGACCGGAACTTGGCTGGATTAAATCTAACAAAAGGCTAAAAAATGTTGTTTTACCTGCTCCGTTATTGCCCACCAAGCCAAAACTTTGTCCTTTGGGTATTTCTAGGTGTTCTATACTAAGTACTGTTTGCTTTCCGTACTTCTTGGTTAATTTTTCAGTTATTATCATGGTTATAAAATAAATATATTAGTAGATGCCTTCAATACAATGTTATCACTTGCCTACAAGAAAATCAACTCGCTTTTTCCTTAAACCCTGCAATCATACCGTACTTCTTTTTTCTGTATTGCTCCGTAACTAGGTTTAATAAGTAATTCTTCATAGCAAACCCAATGACTCCCAAAACGGATAAAACGATAATGGCAGCCTCAAAGGAAATTGCATAATAAAAAATAGAAAATAATACGATAGGGGCTATCAATACCGGAAGCATAATCAAAAACTGAGTAGCACTAGTACCTTGCATATTCCCGAACGGACTTTGGTCCAACTCGATTCGTTTTTTATTAAAGGAGCCAAAAAATAAAATGACCGGTATATTAACTCCCAGATTATATAAAGCGCATGCAAAATTTATAGCCAAGGCCTCCCAACCGAAGTAAATATAGGGGATGGTAAGCAAGAACATGACCACCACGCTTACAGATATCAACGTAGCTTTTGATTCCAAATACTTACGAAGTGGAATATTCTGAGACATCATCATAGAATAATAACTACTGTCCCAAGCTGGAATAAACTGTCCGAAATTACTCAGAAAAATACCCGTCATAAACACGCCTAAAAATACTTTCATGGGCATCATATCAGAATAAATATCTTGAGTGTAAAATATCAATCCGTAAAAAACAAACAATAAAGAAATAAACACTTGGCTCTTGGTACGCTTGTTACGCCATATCATTTTAAGGTCAAGTTGTAAAAAAGGGCCCATTTCGCCAAATTTCTTAGCCCATGCCATATCACTTGTATTCGCCTTAACGGTTTTGGGCTTTAGGGTAGCATCCAAATAAATTTTTGTTCTTAGGTACTTGTAATTGACATAATAAATAAGCGCTGCAAAGCCAACAGGCGCCAGAGTCGCCAACGGATAGGCATACAATGCGTGGAATATGGGCGCAAAAAATGCCTTTACATCAAATACCTGAAAGTAATCCAGTGCATATCCTAAGACAATAAGGCCGCCGATTGTAATTAAAGCCTTGTCGTTCTTGTTTATGAGCAAGTTTATATAGTTTACACAGAGCACAATGGCGAAAATAGCCACAACCCATAGCAGCACATTCAATACAGGATATCCGTGAAACAACAGCACAACAGCAAAGGGTACAAAGAAAAAGAGCGACAATAAGTTGTAGATAGATACTCCGGACCGACCTAAAATATAATGGGCAATAGCGCTTTTCTTTACTGGTGTAGTGAGAAAAGGTTTTATATCCATCACGGGGAGTTTTTGCATAAAGTAGCGCAAGAACAGCTCTATGAGTATCCAATAAATAAAATATTGACTGATAGTCCACATGGGACTTTGATCAGGAAATATCTTTTTAAGGATAAAATACATACCACCACCGGCTGCAGCTAGATAAAAAAGCATCATCACTCCGAAAAAACCCATAAGGATTTTAATCCCAAGGCTCTTACCAAAAGTAGCAGAGCGGAAAAACGACTTCCATTGAAGCCTGGTAAAAAGTTTGAACATAGTCAGTTGGTTTTAACGTTCTGATGATAGGTAACCCAAAAATGGTTTTTGTTACAAAAAAGTAATTTTTTTCAATGATGCAATTTTTTATCACTTTATCAATGCTTAATTTTGCAGTCTATTTTAAAGAATAAAAACTATGGCCGATTTTTATGCCCTCACGGTTAAGACGATTAAAACATTAACCCCAAGTTCTGTTGCTGTAACCTTAGCTATTCCTAAGGAACTTGCGCAAACCTTTGCTTTTTCTGCAGGACAATATATTACTATAAAAAAGGAAATAAAAGGTAAGGAATTGCGTCGTGCGTATTCCATTAGCTCTTCTCCAAAGAAAGAAGACATTACCATTGGTATTAAAAAAGTAGACCGCGGCGGATTTTCGGACTATGCAAACACAAAACTAAATGTTGGTGATGTACTAGAAGTGATGCCTCCTGAGGGTCGTTTTACCTTTAAATCAGCCGAAGTAAAAAATATTGCCGCTTTTGCTGCCGGTAGTGGAATTACGCCGATTATGAGTATTGCCAAGACAGTATTGGAAAGCAATCCCAAAAACACTTTCGTTTTAGTTTACGGCAATAAATCCTATGAGGAAACCATGTTTTACACAGATTTGGTAAAATTACAATTAGATTATACCAATAGGTTTTTTACTTATTTTACGAACAGCCAAACCAAAGAAGATAAAGCTTTGTTTGGTCGTATAGATACGTCTACCGTTAACTATGCTTTAAAAAACAAACATAAGGATGTCCGTTTTGATGGTTACTACCTTTGTGGCCCTGAAACAATGATTCACTTGGTTACAGATACGCTGGTCGAAAACGATGTGCCAAAAGATAAAATTCATTTTGAACTGTTTACGTCTACAGAAATAAAGGAGGAAATGCCCATTGTAGCTGAAGGACAAACTAAGGTAAAAGTCATTGTGGATGACGAGGAGTTTGAAATCACCATGGATAAAAAGATGTTGGTGTTAGATGCCGTTCTTAAGGAAAATATTGATGCGCCCTACTCTTGCCAAGGCGGTGTATGCAGCAGTTGCATTGCCAAAGTAAAAGAAGGAAAAGCAGAAATGGTTAAAAATCAAATCCTAACCGATGGCGAAATAGCAGATGGTTTTATCCTAACCTGCCAAGCGCATCCTACCACTGCTACATTAACTGTGGACTATGATGATGTGTAAAAAAAGTAATTAGTGGGTAATTATTAACGGGTAGTAAGTAACGCCTCAAATTGCCTTGACGCAGTTTCATAACCAATAGCGTAGGCATTTTCTAAGCCTTTACGGTCCAGAATGCCTATTTTTTCAAGTTCTTGGGGCTCAAAGACCAAATCGCATTTGTCAATTTTTTCCCTATTGATGGCGTAAATCATTAAGCCAGTAACCCGTCCAGTTAATTGGATTGAGTTATTCAAATCCTTCTTTTGGAGCTTCGACACGATGGACACATTGCTGCCAATCACAAAATCGACCTTACCCATTACGGCTTCCGACGGAAAGTTGTTCATAATACCACCATCGGCATAAAGCATACCGTTGTAACTTACGGGGCTAAAAACAGGTGGTAAAGCTGCAGACGCTAACAGAGGTTTTATTAATTCGCCACTCGAAATAAACTCCTCCTGCCCCAGTTCTAGGTTCGTGGCAACCACTGAAAGTTTCTTTTGTAAGCTTTCAAAACTATCCTCCGGAAAATAAGCTTTAAAAGTATCGATGTAGCGCTCCGTATTTATAAGCCCTGGTCTTGCTACTGCAAAGTAGTTGTATTTGAATAAGGGCGTTTCCTTAAAAAAACGCATCATATCCAAAACAGAGTTGCCATTGGCATACAGCGCACCAATCAAAGCACCCACACTACTTCCTGCTACAATCTTAGCATCCAGACCAAACTCTTCCATGGCCTTTAAGACACCAATATGAGCCATACCACGGACACCTCCTCCTGAAAGCACAAGGCCAAGTGACTTAGATTGTAATGATTGCGACTCCACAGGTTAGATTAAGTTGCAAAAGTAGAACGTTTAAGGCGAAAGAAGGGTGTTCGAGTTTGTTTTATAGCTTAGATTTTAAACTACTCGGTCGGTTTTGATATGTAAACGGCGAATTCTAAGGCTTATTCTGAATTTTGCCGTCAATTCCTTCTCTTACAACGATGCTTATTTTTTAATTTGAAAGAAATCTAGAAGGTTAAACAAACTGGTTAGTTGGTTTTGAGAAAAATACTATTCCACGATTTGTAATGAATTTATAACCGCTACGACCAAACCCTCGTATCCTTTTTATCGTATGTTTACGTACAAAAGAAAAAGAAGCCTGTTGAATTCTTTGCACAAAACCGCTATTTTGATCTTTGCCAATTCCGCTACGGAGGAGTTGTCACATAAGCCTATGCCAAACGGGGAAGTTTTGTTTCAAACACTTACACAAGACACACTTCAGAAGGCAAAAAAAACAGGGCTCCCATATTTTCATATTTCAGAAAAGGAACAAACGGGAAACTCCTTTGGGGAGCGTTTTACGAACGCAATACAAACGGTTTTTGAAGAAGGTTTTGACAATATCATTACCATTGGCAACGATACACCTCAACTAAAAACCGCACACCTACTGAAAACCAAAGCTGCTCTAGAAGCTGGGGAATCGGTTTTAGGCCCGTCTTTAGATGGCGGATTTTACTTAATGGGCATCCATAAATCTAATTTTGATAAAGAAATTTTTAAAAGATTACCATGGCAACGGTTTAGCCTATTCAATAGGATTTCTTCACTTTTAGAGCAAACCGATAGCCTTCTTTATCATTTACCTGTTCTAAGTGACATAGATACTATCAAAGATGTAAAACGTCTTGCTTATTTTAAGAATTCCATTTCATCAACTGTACTACAGATGTTGATGTTACTTATACAGTTAGAAAAGGAGTTTCAAACAATTGAAATTTCTCTATTCTCAGCAACTTTTCTCCAGCAACCTTTTAACAAAGGTTCCCCTGTACTACTTCATTCTTAGTTTTATTGAAACGATGGGCAAATCCATCTAAAGTACTAACTCATTCTATACTATTAAATGAAGTATTTATTGTTAGCCATGACTTTCTTCATGGCAACTATTATAACTGCGCAAAAAACAGTTTCGGGAACCATCACCGATGCAGTTGGAACACCAATCCCATATGTAAACGTGCAATTAAGCGGCACGAATAAGGGAACTATATCAAACGAGGAAGGTAAGTATAGTCTAACCAATCCTAATTTGTTAGGTGTACTAAAATTTTCCGTGCTCGGCTATGAAACACAAAACATTCCTATTAATAACATAGGAATTATAGATGTGACCTTATTGGAATCCTCCGAGCAATTAAATGAAGTTGTATTAACAGCCTTAGGTCTTAAAAGAGAAACTAAAGAATTAGGATATGTGGTGCAAAGTCTAGATTCTAAAGGAGTAACTGAGGTGAAAGCAGTTAATTTTCTCGATAACCTTACTGGAAAATTAGCAGGTGTAACCATCAACCAAGGGGCTACGGGAGTGGGTTCATCATCTAAGATTACCATCCGAGGAGAAGCTTCTTTTTCTAACAATAACCCTTTATTCATAGTAGATGGTGTTCCTATAAACAATAATTCCGTCTTCAACTTTACCAATGAGGCTGCTGCCGGTTTCCAAGCAATAGATTTTGGAAACGGGGCCATGGAGGTAAATCCTGATGATATCGCGGCAGTGTCTGTTTTAAAAGGACCTAGTGCCGCAGCATTATACGGAACCCGTGCCTCTAATGGCGTTATCGTTATCGCGACTAAAAGTGGTAAAAGCTCAAAAGGACTTGGTATTAGTTACAACACAAGCTTTTTTGTGGATTCTGCTTTTCGCCTTCCCGATTTTCAAAATGAATACGGACAAGGACAATCTGGAGTGTTCGAATATGTAGACGGTCTTGGTGGCGGAACCAGTGATAACATTACCTACAGCTGGGGACCTCGCTTAAATGCTGGGAATTTAATTTCTCAATTTGATAGCCCCGTTACCTTAACGGATGGCACTATTGTCCGTGGTGGCGACACCGCATTGTATAGTGGATTACCCATTACCCCAACAGAATTCCGTTCCAATCCTGATAATTTGAAGGATTTTTATAATACAGGAACAACGCTCATAAACAATATTGCTATTTCAAACGGATTTGAAAAAGGAAATTATCGACTCTCGTTTACAGATTTAAGAAGTGAATCTATTATTCCCGGAGTGAATCTAGACCGACAGACAGTAAGTGCCCGATTAGGTTTTATGCCTACAGATAAACTAAGCATCAATTCTTCTATTAGTTATGTGAATTCTCAAAGTGATAACCGCCCATCCAACGGGTATGGTTCGGAGAACGTAAATTATTCCTTGGTAGCATGGGGGCCACGTTCTTTGAACATAGATAATCTTAGGGAGTATTGGCAACCCGGTCTAGAAGACGTGCAACAGTATTCTTATAACTATACTTTTTTTGATAACCCCTTCTTTATCCTGAATGAGAACCGCAACTCTTTTAACCGGGACCGTGTTTTTGGAAATATATCGGCTAGTTATAATATTACCAATCATATAACGGCAACCATACGTTCTGGAATGGATTACTCCAGCGAATTGCGCCAACTGCGCCGTGCGTTTAGTTCCAATCGTTTTCAGAATGGTGGATATGCGGAACATGATGTATTTTTTAGGGAAATAAACACCGACTTCCTTTTAAATTATACCAATCAGTTTAATGATTTTAAGATTGATGTTTCTATAGGTGGAAATAGATTGGACCAAAAAGCATTTACTTCACAATCACAGACTACAAGCCTAGCGCAGCCAGGTATTTTTCGCCTTTCTAATGGCGCGTCACCAATTGAAGTTTTTGAATTTGAATCTAATAAACGCATCAACAGCTTCTATGGCTTGGCCAAGTTTGGGTACAAAGATTTTCTATTTTTGGATGTCACAGGAAGAAACGACTGGTCAAGTGCTTTAGCAACACCTTTTTCAGTGGATAACACCTCGTTTTTCTATCCTTCTTTTTCCAGTAGTTTTATTTTATCCAAAGTCGTTGAATTGCCGCAAGCATTTTCTTTTGCACAGCTTAGAGCAAGTTGGGCACAAGTAGGTAACGATACCAATCCATATCAAACCACAGGAGCCTTTGTGGCGCAAACGCCTTTTAACGGTCAGCCTACCTTTAGTAACCAAAACACGATTGCGAACCCTAATCTAAGACCAGAAACCACTTCTTCTTTTGAAGTTGGTGCCGACCTTCGATTTTTCAGTGATCAATTACGTTTTGATATCTCCTACTATAATGCCGTTACGGAAGATCAAATTATTTCACTTCCTATAGGCATCTCATCTGGCTTTACACAACAAGTTGTAAATGGCGGAAAAGTACGAGCAAAAGGCTTGGAAATCATAGCAGGTATCTCTCCAGTAATTTCAAAAAATTTTCAATGGAATAGTACACTGAATTTCAGTACAAGCAGGGCTACAGTAGAAGATTTACCCCAAGATGCAGGTCTACTCACATTAGGCTATTCTAGAATATACGACAGTCAAAACCAAACGGTATTTTTACAAGTTGAAGAAGGTGGCCGTGTTGGAAATCTTTACGGAACAGGGTATTTAAAAAATGATAATGGGAATTTTATCCTTACTAATGAAGGTCGATACATTCCAGACAACAACCTTCAAAAATTAGGGAACTACAATCCTGATTTCATGTTGGGGTTTAGCAATCAGTTCGCATATAAAAATTGGAATCTAGGCTTTCTATTAGATTGGCGCCAAGGCGGAATAGTCGTTTCGCGCACAAGGGCCTTAGGAAATGTTGGCGGACAACTGGCCGAAACCTCTTTTAGACCTGAGGCTGGCATAGTCCCACAAGGAGTTGTAAATACAGGAACAGCGGTAAATCCAGTTTTCACAGAAAATACCGTTGCTGTATCAGCCGAAAGCTATTACCGACAATTTTATGACCGAAACCATGAGGAAAATAATACCTACGACGCATCCTTTCTTAAGCTGAGACAATTCTCCATAGGATATACATTTGACAACCTGAACGTATTCAAACAAAACACCAGTTTAAGTCTCTCCCTTATAGGTAGAAACTTGTTCGCCATAACAGAAAACCCACATTTTGACCCTGAGCAATTGGCTGTGCAAGGCCAAGGGTTTATAAGCGGTGTAGAGGATATGTCCTATGCGACCACAAGAAGTTTTGGTTTTAAAGCAGGGTTTAATTTTTAAGAAATAAAAAATGAAAGCGATATATGCATATATTAATAACTGTTTACATAAAATCAGCGCACTACGAGTTCCCGTTCTTTTAGAGGGGAAAGGATTGCATTCTTACTTCTCTCCTAAGAAGGAGGGACTGAGAGAGGTGTTCTTGTTCGTCAAAAGTTCTGTTGTTCTATTAGTATTTTCCTCTTGCACACAGGATTTTGAAGAAATAAACACCAACCCCAATTCACCTGTAACTATACAACCAAGTCTGCTATTACGGCAGGTTATCTATGATTATGGAGAACAAATGTCCTTTGAAGGATTTACTGCAGGGAACTTATTGGGTCAATATACCACAGCACTGGATTTTAATCTTTTTGATAGGCACAATTTAAAGTCACCACAATTAGGTGGTAATCCTTGGCCCATTTTCTATAAAAACCTGAGGGACAATGAAATTATTTTAAACCTATCTCAGGAAAACGAAACCTTTGAGGTCTATAAAGGACCAGCTCGTATTCTTAAAGCTTATATGAGTGCTGGATTAACAGATTTGTTTGGAGATGTGCCCTACTCAGAAGCTTTTAAAGGAAACGGCGGTACGGTAACTCCCGTTTATGACACACAAGAGTCTATTTATATGGATGAAGGTGGTATTCTTGACAACCTAGAGAAAGGAATTGCTGCAATTGAAAATTATGACGGTAGCATTGCTTTAGAAGGGGATATTCTTTTTAAAGGCGACCTAAATGGATGGGTGCGTTTTGCAAATTCACTTCGGATAAAATACCTCATGCGAATTTCGAGCAAAATAGATGTTTCTTCCCAATTACAAACCATTGTAACAGATGGTGATTTTATTGATGAGAATTCAGAAAATGCCGTTTTTGATTTTACGGATGGAGAACCTAACAATTTTAGATTAGCGCGTTTACGCATCGGGGATTTTAACAACTTTGTGCTCTCCGAAACCATGGAGGACATCTTAACGGATTTGAACGACGAACGTATCTCAAAATTGTTTCAACCTTTTAGTAATAGTACTACTGGGGAATTCAACGGTCTTTTAAACGGAATCGATGCCACGCAAAACGCTGCTGTCCTATCTGATTATTCTTTAGCAGGGACAATTTTCCGTGAAAACACGAGCGTCTTAGATGCTAATTTCATGACCAGCATGGAAACACACTTTCTACTAGCTGAAGCAGCACAGAAAGGTCTAATAACAGCTGATGCTCAAGCTCTTTACAATATTGGAGTAACACAAGCTTTTGAATATTGGCATGTAGCACTTCCCGCAGACTATCTTGCAGGAACGGCCGCCTATACGAATGGCGATTCTTTGGAAAACATCATCACTCAGAAGTGGATTTCTAATATCATAAACGGATACGAAGGTTGGGTAGAATTCAGAAGAACAGGGTTTCCCCAATTAAAAACCATTTCAGCAAGCTTAAACGATAATTTAATCCCGGTTCGTATGCCGTATCCCGCTGAAGAAGAGGCCTTAAATGCTGCGAATTATGAAGCAGCTGCAAGTAAAACAGATGGGAATAGTATTAATGTAGCGGTTTGGTGGGACTCGCAAAGCGAGAATTAAAGTATTAAGGTTGAAATCGAATATTGAAGTTATAAATATGATTGAGGTTAATTTATGGCAATGGGGGTTAGTAATTGCATCTAGTATGGTGCTGTTTCTGCTTTCCCCATGGGCAAAAAATAACAATCAGTTTTTTAAGGCAGTCCAAAAGAAGAAAACCCCCAATACCTTTATGCTCATGGGCAGTTTAATCATCTCTTGGATCTTTGCCAAGAGCATTACTAATGCTGCAAATCTAGGATTAGACTATGGTATTGTAGGCGGCGTTGCGTATGCAGGGTATTACGTTTCATTTGCTGTTGCTGGTGTGGTCATTTATAAAATGCGTCTGTATGGTAAATACACAAGCATTCATCATTTTCTTAGCTCTAAGTTTGGCAAAGGAGCGGTGGCCGTTTTTTCTATTCTCATCGCTATCCGATTATTTAATGAGGTTTGGAGCAATACAATGGTTATTGGCACCTATTTTGGGGATGTAGGGACTAGTCCATATTATTGGTCCATACTTGTTTTTACAGCTTTGACGTTAGCCTATGTGCTTAAAGGCGGTATGAGTAGTTCTATTTTTACAGATGTTATACAAATGGGGCTATTCGCTATTCTCTTACTCGTAATTTTAGGCGCCATTTTTGGTGCTGACACCACCTTTTCCTCTAAAACCGCTATTACATCTGGGGTTTGGTCCTTTGATATGGGCTTAAACTTACTTTTTGCAGCTGTTCTGCAATCGTTTAGTTATCCGTTCCACGACCCAGTACTAACGGACAGAGGTTTTCTAAGCAGTCCGAAAATCACGCTAAAAAGCTTCCTGTGGGCAAGTATACTTGGCGCTTTATGTATTATCCTTTTCAGTTTTGTTGGGGTATATGCACAATCGCAGGGAATGCAAGGACAAGCCGCTGTTGAAGTAGGTAAGGCATTTGGTATCGTCATTTTATTAGTTATTAATTTTATTATGATAACCTCAGCTGCATCTACCTTAGACTCCACATTTTCCTCTTTTTCCAAGCTATTGGCAATCGATTTAAAATTGGGAAATTCACTCAAATTCGGACGTTGGTCCATGGTTTTAATTGCAGCGCTAGGGACCATCCCTGTTTTTTTGAATGCGGAAATACTATCGGCAACTACCATAAGCGGAACTATGGTTATCGGTTTAACACCCATTTTTCTATTTTGGAAAGATACAGCACCCAAGATAAGTTTTCACCTAAGTGTTTTTTGTGGGATTTTATTCGGATTTTTGCTGATTTTCAGCTGGTTTCCACAAGGATTAATTTTTACCACAGGAAAATATGCAGATTTACTTTGGATTAATTTCTGGGGGATTTTAAGTTGTATGACACTCTATTTTATACCCAAATGGATAAAGAAATAACACATATCGGAACCAAAAACGGAAAGCTATTGCTCTTTGGAGGGGTATATAGTAATCTGCAGGCTTTAGAGCAGTTAATAGGTATTGCTGACACCGAAGGCATTGCTCCAGAAAATTGTATTTGTACTGGAGACATTACTGGATACTGTGCACAACCTGAGGAAACTATTGAATTATTCCGTAAATGGGGTGCGTTGAGTATAGCAGGTAATGTAGAGCTACAATTAGCCAACGATAGTCAAGATTGCGGTTGCGATTTTAAAGCAGGTGGCCGTTGTGATAGTTTCTCCAAACTATGGTTTCCTTATTCTAAAAGGCATTTATCACGTGAATCGCTACAATGGATTTCTGAAATTCCCGAGTATATCAGTTTTGACTATGGCAATAAAAGAATTACGGTAGTCCATGGTAATTATGGCAACACCTCAGAATTTGTTTTTAAATCCAACGCCAATAGCAATAAAGAAAAATGCTTTGAACAAACTAAAAGTGATGTTATTATTGCAGGACATTGCGGACTACCCTTTCATCAACCCATAAAAGACAAGCTATGGTTGAACCCAGGTGTTATTGGCATGCCAGCAAATGACGGTACCACAAGAGTCTGGTATATGATACTAGAAATACAGCAGGATAAATTAAATTATACCCACCGGTCTTTTGAGTACGACCACACCACAGCACAACAACTTATGTTTAAAAACCACCTACCTGAAGCGTATGCAGATACATTAACTTCCGGTATTTGGGACAATATGGAAATCCTTCCCGAATTGGAAAAAATGGGACAGGGAATTCCAATCAACTTAGACAATTCACAAAAAGAAACTATAGCACTTAAAACACAAAAAAAGATGGCAGATTCGTATTACGACCCAAAAGATTTAAGAAAATTCGGTAAAATAACGGAATGGAGTGAAGAACTCGGAACTAAGTTTTTTGACTATTATAGTACCGTTTTCGAAGAAGGCGCACTAAGTGCACGAGAGAAATCCTTAATTGCCCTGGCTGTTTCCCATGTAGTTAAATGCCCCTATTGTATTGATGCCTACACCAAAGATGGTCTGCAAAAGGGAATTACTAAAGAAGAGATGATGGAAGCGGTACATGTAGGCGCTGCCATTGAAAGTGGAGCAACCTTGGTGCATGGGGTACAAATGATGAATAAGTATGATAAATTAAGTATGTAAGTCCCTTAGCTACCAAAGGAAGGATAAAATGCTGCTAAAAAGAAAATTATAAAACTAGTACGCGGTACACCATTGAAGTACGCAGAGAATATATTTTGCGCACACTACCAACTGATACTGCCGACTGAAAACTGAGATAATGGCTACAAAATCATTAAAAGCAAAAGGAAACGAACTTGCACAAAGCAATAAACAACTCGATATTTTAAACGGAGGCCTATTTGCCGATGGCGAACTTCCCTTTTTCAAAGACAAGATTTCTGAAATAGGTCATTTCCCCTTACGCCCTAAAAAGTTGGAGATTCTACAACTTAATTTAGGATACATGTGTAATCAAGTCTGTGAGCACTGCCACGTAGATGCCGGTCCGGACCGTAAAGAAATCATGACTCGTGAAACGATGACGCAATGTTTAGAGGTCATTAAAAATACAGGTGCCCATACCTTAGATTTGACGGGTGGAGCGCCAGAAATGAATCCTGATTTTGAATGGTTTGTAGAACAAGCGGCTGAAGCAGGTATTAAAGACTTTATCGTACGCTCTAACCTTACTATAATCAGGGCAAATAAAAAATACTATCACTTACCGGATTTCTTTAAAAAACATAATATACATGTTATCTCTTCTATGCCACACTGGACACGAGGGAAAACGGATAAGCAACGAGGAGAAGGTGTTTTTGACAAATCGATAAAAGCTTTACAAGAACTTAACGAAAGAGGCTACGGGATGCCAGGGAGCTCTTTACGCTTAGATTTGGTCTATAATCCTTCAGGAGCATATTTGCCAGGTGACCAAGCTGCTATGGAGAAAGACTTCAAAAAAGCTTTGAAAGAAGATTTTAATATTCAATTCCATAATCTTTTTGCAATCACCAACTTACCTATTGCCCGTTTCTTAGATTATTTAATCGCCTCCGAGAACTATGATGACTATATGTATGCGCTAGTAGATGCCTATAATCCATCTGCCGTAGCAAATGTAATGTGTACGAATACTATTTCCATTAGTTGGGACGGTTGGTTGTACGATTGTGATTTTAACCAAATGCTAGATTTGAAAGTAGCCAGTAAGATAAAGCACATTAAAGATTATAACGAAGATTTACTGAATGACCGGAATATCATCATTTCTCAGCATTGCTATGGGTGTACCGCTGGTGCGGGGAGCAGTTGCCAGGGAACGGTTGCTTAAAGGTCTAAAACGTGAGATTTTTGATAGTTAATGAACTTTAAAAACCTTAGAAAGGGTCTTTAGTCATAGTAATCAGTAGATTTTAAGACCCTTTCAACCAAAAAATAAGACACTTAAACCGACCACTCGGTCGGTAACTATTTTCAAATTATGGGTAGTACATCGATATTTTGCACTTTGACCGATTATTTGTGTCCGTACATCCAAATATCCTGTTCCTAAATACAATCTGAGGGTTCTTTGTATAGACCACATGGTCGGATTAACCCAAATCTTGAAATTATGGAAAAATCACTAAAACGCATGGCTACCATGCAACGTATGCAGGCTAAAGGATTAGAGTTATTCTATTCAAAAGGATATTATAACACAAGTGTAGATGACGTCTTAAAGGAGCTTTCTATGAGCAAAGGCGCATTTTACTATCACTTTGATTCTAAGGAGGACTTCTTTATACAGATTGTTCAGAATTTACTGGCTAGGAAAGTCTACAGCACCTTAATAGAACCTATTGAAGGTTATGATAATCCTATTCGAAATATTACAGAATGTTTTGAGGATGCCCTAGAAAGCGCCGTTAATAACGAGATGGATTTTGGTTGTGTTCTTAGTAATTTTATGTCTGAATTTAACGGGCGAAACGAAACCATTATGAAGCATTTAAATGATATTCTTTCTATTTGGGAAGTAAATCTTGTTTCTACTTTGCAAAAAGGAAAATTTAATGGCCATTTAGATCGTCATGTAGATTGCGAGGCCGTAGCCACCTATCTAATGAGTGCCTACTTTGGTGTACGAACACTAATGGCAGGAGCTTCACCTAGTGCTAGAAAATATCGTTTTATGGGTCAACTTAAACAATACTTCAAATTAATCGAAGCTAAAAACGTTGCGGTTTAGTTTCTTCTAAACGCAATACTTCTCTAATTCTTTGAATTACTTGTTCCGGAGCTATGGTTTCCATAGCTCGATTATAGCCCTCAGGAAATTTATTCCCATACACCGAAGTAGGTATTAAAGGATATTTTTCTCTATCGGATAACAGTGCATTTTCTTGAGGTTGTCCAAAGGGATAGAAGCCAGCAAAAGGGTGTGTAACGCCCCAGAGTGTTATTGTTGGAATCCCATACATGGCAGCTAAATGCGAGTTACCACTGTCCATTGCTACCATAAGGTCCAAGTGGGAAATAAGGGCTAGTTCTTCTTTAAAACTAATCTTACCTACAACACTTACACAATGTTCCAGTTCTTGCTCCCATACTTCCAATTGGTTCTTTTCCGTGGTACCCCCACCAAATAATAAAATATGATAGCCTCCCAAAGAATTCAACTGTTCCAAGACTTCTTTCATAAGGTGTAAAGGATACATTTTTCCAGAAAAGGCAGCAAATGGAGCTATCCCAATAAATCGCTTCTCCGCTACCCCAATCGTTTCCTTTAACTTAATTGAAATTTCCAACCAAGAAAGTACATGCTTGTTTTCTAAATTTATCGGAAAACCTAATGATGCAAATACATCCGCATAACGTAAATGCATAGGTTTTAAAGGTTCAAATATTTTGTTTTTATTGGCCATAAGTGCCTTTTTTTCCTTTCTTGCTTTATCTACCTGTATAAACAGAGTTCCTTGACACTTAAAAAGTCGTTTTAAAATGGAACTGCGTAGTACATTATGAAGATCGGCAACACTATCAATTCCAGTAGGTTTAAGCTCTTTATATAGTTTCCAAAGGCCTAAAATACCCCTATGCCTTCCCATTACCTCAGCCTTATGAACAGTAACATTTGGTATTTGAGCAAGGATGGGTTCAAAGAAAGGTTTGGTAAGCACAGTAATTCTTAGATGAGGATACGTTTGGGCCAAGGCGATTAACACGGGAACGGTCATGGCTACATCGCCCATTGCGGAAAGGCGAATAACTAGCAAATGGTGCTTATTACCATTTAATGGTTTCAAAGCAACACCTGAATTTGCATCGGTATCCATTAATCAAATATTTAAAACTATTGCGAATTAGTATTGCCTAGAAGCAAGAGGGTTTGGCAATCAATAACCTACTCTTTTGTTGTCTTTCGTAATACCGGATTTAGCTCATCGTCATTATACATCTTCATCTGTTTATAAACTTTCATGTATTTATTCCCCACTTCTATATCGGTCAAAAGTTGATCTATTGCAGTAGATAAATCTACACGTTGTTCCAATAAAATTTCCAGCTTCGTTTCACACTTTTTCATATGTTCAGAAGAAGCATCCGTGCGTGTAGCCTCTTCGTTCATATGATATATTTTTAAAGCTAAAATAGAGAGGCGGTCAATAGCCCACGCGGGGCTTTCGGTATTTACTGTGGCATTTTTTTTGATTTCAACCGATTGGTATTTATTTAAGAAGTAACTGTCTATAAATTCTACCAAATCTGTCCTATCTTGGTTACTAGCGTCAATCTTACGTTTCAAAGTCAATGCCGCATTCGGTTCAATTTGCGGATCACGGATAATATCTTCGTAATGCCACTGTACGGTATCTATCCAGTTTTTTCGGTAAAGTAAATGCTCTATACTATCTTTTTCATATGGGTTGGAAAACGATTGGTACACATCGTCCTTTATATGATACTTTTCTATACTCTCCTGAAAAATATCAATCGCAAGTTTACTGAACATAAGGCTACTTTTTTACAAATATAATTCTAATTACCCAACCCATAGTTTAACTAAAAATGCAAGCAAGGGTACTACAACACTTAGCACTAGCGCTAACTCCAAAAGATTTTGTCTTTTTATAGATTCTATATAATTACAAATAAAAATTACGGAAGGAAAAAAGGTAATCATAATTGCATAATTGCTTTCTGTAAGTACCAATAAATTTACTAGCAAACCTAGAACGAAGGAGAGTGCCACTAGCCTAATGGTGATCATTTTACCTGCGCGGGCTTTCCCTAATGCCAAAAAAGACCAAAAGGCTAGTATCAGATTAATGATGATATACGCACTTACTTTAATACTGGAATCCCATTTGGGAGGATAAATAGCCGCATAGTCAATATCGAAACTATAGTGTTGTAGTAGAAAGTCAGAATGGTTAGCTAGTATTAGAACTGCATATGTTATCATAAAAAATGAAAAACCCGCGGACAAGATCACCAGCCAATTCTTGATATTCTTAGGTTCGTAAATATAAATGGTAATAAAGACCAGAACCATGTATAGTATTGCCCAGTCGTAGAATAAACTAGCTGCAAGAACCCAAAGGGTGGCATCAAAAACTTTTGACTTTATATCCTTTAAGGACTTTATGCTCAACAACCTTCTGGTTGCAAGCAATAGAAACAAACTGCATAGGATGGCATTACTATCCGATAAAGTTTCTGGAAAAACAACGAACAAGAGCGTATAAAAAAGGATTGCATACGAATTTGCCCCGGTAAGTTTGTTTCTGTTTACGATAAAATCGACAACAAAAACACTGAACAAAAGAATACTCAAAACAAGGGTTTCTACCGCTATTTGGTTGGTAGAAAAATCGGTCCCGAGAAGGTAAACTTGCACTACCCAATAAAAAAGAAATAAAAAACCTAATAAAATTATAAAGTTTATTGGTTTTGTTTTTCCAAAAATGCTTGAAATCATCTACGATTTTTATACTTTTGTCATGTAAATATAGGAATAAGATGAAGTCATTTTTTGAAGGTATTGCCGATTTATTTGTAAATGTGCTATTTGCACCGTTTGATGTTTTACGATTTATGGAAAGCTGGACACTCTCCAATAGCATAAACTGGCTTTTTATGTTGATTGGTTCTGTAGCTTTTGTTTATTGGATGTTGCAGTTGAAAAAATACAACGATTCGGGTGAAGAAGACAAATCTGTCACTTCTCACTCTTATTTGTAAGGAGCTTTTCCTTACAAATTAAAAGCACCGTTTACCTTGGTTTCAATGACCAATTAAACGGTGCTTTTATTTAGTATAGATTATAGATCGAACCCTATATCCTTTCTGTAATTTATACCCTCAAACGAAAGTTTTCCTACATTCTTATAAGATGTTTTCAAGGCCGATTTAAAATCTTCTCCAAAAGAAGTGATGGCTATCACTCGACCACCATTGGTTACTATTTTTCCATCCTTGACCGTTGTGCCAGCTTGAAATACAAGGGAATCCGTAATTGTTTCTATTCCCTTAATTTCCTTTCCTTTCTCATAACTGCCTGGATAACCGCCAGAAACCGTCATTACCGTTGTGGCACTGCGTTGGTCTATTTCTAAGTCAATTGCATTCAAAGTGCCATTTGCAACGGCTTGAAACAATTCTACCAAATCATTTTTGATACGCGGCAGCACTACTTCTGTCTCTGGATCACCCAAACGCACATTGTATTCAATTACTTTGGGGTCATCCCCTACTTTTATAAGCCCAATGAATATAAAACCTTTATAAGGCAACTTGTCCTTTTTAAGGCCTTCTACGGTAGGTTTTACTATTAGCTGCTCAATCTTATTCATTAGCTCTTCATCGGCAAAGGGAACAGGCGAAATAGCCCCCATACCACCTGTATTGAGTCCAGTATCACCTTCACCGATGCGTTTATAGTCCTTCGCCGTTGGTAATACTTTATAATTTTCACCGTCGGTTAGCACAAAAACACTCAATTCTATGCCATCCAAAAACTCTTCGATGACCACCGTGGAACTTGCTGAACCAAATTTCTGATCTACGAGCATCGCTGTAAGCTCGGTCTTCGCTTCTTGTAAATCTTTAAGGATTATCACTCCTTTTCCTGCGGCAAGGCCATCTGCCTTTAACACATAAGGAGGGGTGAGTGTTTCCAAGAATTTATAACCCTGGGTCACAGTTTCAGAAGTAAAGCTCTCGTAACGTGCTGTTGGAATATGGTGCCGCATCATAAACTCCTTTGCAAACTCCTTACTACCTTCTAATGTCGCAGCCATTTTCTGTGGGCCGATTACGGGAATAGCTGCTAATTTTTTGTCTTTAAGAAAATAATCATGTATTCCGTTTACTAAAGGATCTTCAGGGCCTACAATGACCATATCTACACCATTATCCAATGCAAATTTTCCGATAGCGTGAAAATCATTTACACCAATCGTTATATTTTCTGCGATGCTTGCTGTTCCAGCATTACCCGGAGCCACAAAGAGTTGTTTTAGCTTTTTACTTTGTTTTAGTTTCCAAGCCAATGCATGTTCACGGCCTCCAGAGCCAAGGATAAGAATGTTCATTTGTTTTTAAATTGTGGCAAACATAGTACTTGCCTTGCTTATAGTAAATTATCTATTGGAGAAATTTCGATGTTCTTTCTTTTGTAAGTCTTCCTTTGTGAGGGACTTAAAATAATCGTATACGATATTTAAGCCTTCAGACCGTCCTACTTTTGGCTCCCATCCCAATATTTCCTTCGCCTTAGTAATATCAGGTTGCCGTTGTGTTGGATCATCAGTTGGTAAAGGTTTATAGATTACCTTTTGATTCGCTCCTGTAAGGGCCAATATTTCCTCTGCAAACTCCTTAATTGTAGTTTCATGTGGATTACCTATATTCATCGGCTCTGCATACTCACTAAATAACAATCGGTATATTCCTTCTACTAAATCGTCTATATAACAGAACGACCGTGTCTGAGAACCATCGCCGAATACAGTTAAATCTTCCCCTCTTAAGGCTTGACCCATGAATGCTGGAACAACACGTCCATCATTAAGTCTCATTCTGGGTCCATAGGTATTAAAAATACGCACAATACGAGTCTCTAAGCCATGAAATCGATGATACGCCATGGTAATGGACTCCATAAAGCGTTTAGCCTCATCATAAACACCTCTAGGCCCTACAGGGTTTACATTCCCAAAATACTCCTCGGTTTGTGGATGCACTAACGGATCACCATACACCTCAGAGGTAGAAGCGACCAAAATGCGTGCCCCTTTATCCTTTGCGAGTCCTAATAAATTCAAGGTTCCTAAAGAACCCACTTTCAACGTTTGTATTGGTATTTTTAAATAATCTATGGGGCTTGCAGGAGAGGCAAAATGCAAAATATAATCTAGTTTGCCGCTTACATGAACAAAGTTTGACACATCATGATGATGAAACTCAAAATGCTCTAAAGGAAAAAGATGCGCTATATTATTAAGGTCTCCAGTTATAAGGTTATCCATACCAATAACATGATATCCTTCCTTTATAAACCTGTCGCACAAATGTGACCCCAAAAAACCTGCTGCACCTGTAATTAGTATTTTTTTCATCTTACATTCCTCTTGAAAACAGCACTGTTGTTACTGTTTTGAAAATTATTCGAATATCTAAAGTAACCGACCGGTTTTTTATATAATACAAATCGTACTCCAACTTTTTTATAGAATCATC
>RCNB010000395.1_pt1 | contig 30061 bp, 24 predicted proteins | sample 2041321 | NCBI WGS metagenome assembly RCNB01 (sample SAMN09708232, study PRJNA481090) | Marine sediment metagenome, whole genome shotgun sequencing project. | reverse complement strand
TGTTAATAAAGTTTACAAACGTTATGAAACAAGCCTGGGCTATTTTTTCTTTAGTTTTCTTACTATTTTTCTCTTGTAAAAATCCAATGGAAGCTCAAATAACAAAGGACAAAGAGATCAATTTTAACGAAATCTCTGAAACTTTTCTCGAGCGCATAAAGCTGAACAAGGACACCAAGGCTATTCAACAATTATTGGCTAGTACAACTGCTACCGCACTAGCAGAGTCATTGGACAACGATGCAAAAAGATTTGCCTTTTGGCTAAACATCTATAACGGCTATATTCAAGTAATCCTTAAAGAGCAGCCCGAACTATACGATGACCGCGGTGCCTTTTTTAAAAAGGAACAGATTACCATAGCTGGAGAAACCATATCCTTTGCAAAGATAGAGCATGGCATTATAAGAAAATCACAATGGGAATACGGTCTAGGTAGGATACGTAAATGGTTTCCCAACAAATTTGAACGTAAGCTGCGCATAGATAAAAGAGACTACAGGGTACATTTTGCCCTAAATTGTGGAGCAAAAGATTGCCCTCCGGTAGCCATTTATTATTGGGAACGATTAGACGAGCAATTTGAAAAAGGCACCTCTAAATACCTAAATAGAACTACAGAATATAGTAAGGATAAAAAAGAAGTTGCGGTTACGTCACTATTTAGTTGGTTTCGTGGAGATTTTGGATCCAATAGTGGTATCAAAAAAATCTTAAAAAAAGAGGGACTTATACCTACGACCAAAGACATTGATATCACCTATAAAAATTACGACTGGACCTTAGAAATAGATAATTTTATAGACTTGTAACACGATGCTAAAATGCTTCGTTTATAGTAAAATAAAATGGTGCCGATAAAAAAACACAAAACTACCAGTCCATAGTAATTCTTGTTCATCCCTCAATGTAACAACTTCCTTTCTTTTAATATCTGTTTTAAGTATAAAACGACCTTAGTTTGATTAATTTGCATACAAGCAAAATCTAATTAACTAAAAGCTTTAAGCAGGGTATGAAAAGTCTTCCTATTCTAAAAAAAATAAGCATTGTATTGTTTCTAACCTTGGGTATCCTCTCCGCAACGGTTGTTCATAATTTAAAATTCTCCTTCGATTTTAGTCAATTTTTTCCTGAAGAAGATCCAGATTTGACCTTTTATAATGACTTTGTTGCCGAATTTGGTACGGACGACAACTTTTTGCTTATCGCTGTTAAAAACGACAGTAGTGTTTTTGAAAAAGATTTTTTAAACCGTTTTCATTCGTTTTCCAAGGAGAGCAAAAGCTTTTCTTTTGTAACAGAAAATAATTCCTTGACCACCTTATCCTACCCCTTAAAAACCTCTTTTGGATATACAGCCTTACCTATTATTCATAGGGAAGATGCAAGTCAATATCAAAAAGATTGGAAGAAGATACAAGAAGACAATTTGTTTATAAATGTGTTGATTGATGATAAGGCTAACTCTTTGGTTCTGGCCCTTAGCACGGAAGACAACCTAGACTATGAAAAATCTGAACAGTTATTGAACCAAGTACGGTCCTCACTTAAAAAAAATAGACTTACCGAGTATCATATTTTAGGGAGGGCCTTTTTTTATGAAGCCATCGTAGACATGCAAAAAAGCGAAGTACTTAAAACCACGATTATCGCATCTATTCTTGTCTTCATTATTCTATTATTTGTATATAGAAGTCTTCCAGTAGTCCTTATTTCGGTAGTATCCATTGGTCTTTCTCTTCTTCTATTTTTGGGACTATTATCCGTTCTTGGGAAAGAACTAAACGCTATGGCTGCATTTTATCCGGTACTGATGCTCATTGTAGGCACCTCAGATGTAATTCACTTAACCGATAGTTTTATTCGTAAAATACAAGGTGGAAAAAACGAATATGACGCAATACTATCTTCCCTTAAAGAGGTAGGGCTTACTACATTATTGACCTCTGTTACTACGGCCATTGGGTTTATAACCCTTTTATCCTCTAGACTTGTGAGTATACGGGAATTTGGAATCAACGCGGCCATTGGGGTTATGGTAGCTTATATTACCGTGATCTGTTTTACGGGTGCCTTATTAATAAGTATTCCCAAAGACAAACTCATAGGACAAAAAAGCATTTCCAAAAATTGGGTAGACTACTTGTTACGTATTAATACGATCACCAAAAATCATCCTAATTCCATACTAGTTGGCACCCTTATATTTGCCTTACTCTGTATTTTTGGAGTAAGCCGCATTACCACGAACCACGAATTTAAACAGACCTTGCCAAAGCAAAGCAAGATTGCTACAGACTTTACTTTTTTTCAAGAAAACTATACTGGATTTAGGCCTCTGGAAATAGCTATTTCCTCTAAAAACGGATATAAAGTTACCGACTATAGCGTGGCGTTGGAAATTGAAAAATTGACAAAGCACTTGCACCAGATAAAAACTATAGGAAATTTACAATCGCCCAATTTACCTTACAAAATCATCAACAAAGCAAATAATTTAAACAAGTCTGAATACCTAAGCTTACCAGATAACGAAATCACATTTACCAAGTATAAAAAAGATGCAACTAAGTTGGCTAGAAAACAATTGGCGAAATTCGTAAACAAGGCAGAAGACAAAGCAAGGATGAATGCAAAACTACAAGATGTAGGTACAGACAGCTTAAAAAGACTCTACACTCATATAGAAACCTTTGCCAGAACAGAAACTGACACTACAAAAATGACGGTAAAAGTTACCGGAAAAAGCATGCTATTGGATAAAAATTCTGAATATATACGAAGAAGCCTGTTGGAGGGGCTCCTCTATGGGCTTATAATTATTGGAATGATAATGGTCTTTGTGTTTAGGGACTTTAAAATGTTTCTAATATCCTCAGTTCCAAATCTCCTACCCATGTTGTTCGCTGGTAGCATACTAGGATTTTTGGGAATACCGTTGGAAGCAGGATTATCTGTAGTTTTTGCTATTGTGTTCGGTATTGCTGTTGACGATACCATTCATTTTCTTGGGAAATATAAACTGGGAATAAATCAAGGATTAACCAAAGAGGAAGCATTGGAAAAAACATTTACCCAAACGGGAAGGGCCTTGGTTATTACCACTCTTATTCTATTTTTTGGGTTTATGGTGATGTTGTTTTCCATACATCAACCCAGCATAACGATAGGAATTATTATAAGTGTTACTTTGGTTGCAGCACTAATTTTAGACTTACTTCTATTACCAGTCTTACTTAGAAAGTTAATCTAGTACACCCTATTTTTTCCGTTGTTGATTGTTCGTTGTAACGATTGGTATGCCCAAATACTCTTACCAATCATAAAAGCCATAGCGGCAACCCATACAGCGAAGAGTAGATATTCCATAACAGTAGATTTAAAGCTTGGTTTCGGTTAAATTCATTTTACTACTTTATGGTCCTAAAAAAGCTTATAAAGTAGCATCCTATTGCATTTCATCGATAAATATATGTGTTTCATCCATATGAGTCTTAATAAAAGCATAATTTTCGATGAACTGCACGATTTTATCATTTACCTATGAGCTGTAACCTAATTATAAAAGCTTTGATAAACGAAACTGTGCTATATGGTCAATTTAGAGTAATTTTGTCCTTGATTAAAAATAATAATTATCATGAATCCATCGTCTAGCGGTTGGATACCGAAATTTGAATCGGTCATTGAAAAGCATCAGGATAGGTATACCAACTTTTCCATGTTGTATTTTGATCTGAAACGAACGGGTTTTGTGTATGGAATAAATACTGAAGTTCTAGAAGTCATTATTTCAGAACATACCTTATCTGAAGATGAAAAAGCTAAGGTAAATCTCTTCACTGCCCTCTATTATACGTATAGGTTAGAACGAAACAGCAATTTTGAAAGTTTCCTGGAAGACCTTTTTACGTTCTATGATAATTTAGGTGTGGCCGATATTTCATTTCTTGGAAAACTATTTAGTGGTAAAACAGCGGCTTCCAAATTGGAAAAACTAATAGACTCCCGCGTATTTCTGGAAGACAATGTAATCAGTAAAACCTTTAACAGTATTATTACAAATTCTCTATTATTCATAGATGTTTTACTTTTTAAGCGTTTCTTAAATGACTCTATTGGAATAAAGATATATGCCTACAACTTGGAGTATCTGGCTATTAATGTTACCTATCATGCGCTAAACTCAAAAGAAAAGAATAAGAACGACGAAAAATTAGCAGAACTATTTGGCGCTAGCCTTACGTTCATCAATCCAGATAAACAATCTTTTGATGGCTCTTATAGAGAATTATTATTAAACGAACGTCCACATTGCGAAAACGCCTATTTATTAGATATGGCCTGTCTAACAGTTTGGGAAGACAATTCATTGGACTATAAAGAGTCTGAATTTATTTTTGGTATTGGCAAAAATCTTGGTTGTTCTGAGGAATATATAACAGACTCCTTAGAGGATGTCACCACTTTCTTTGATAAGAATGCGACAAAAATCCCCTTTCTAAAAGATAATAATCTTGCTGTGCAATTCTATGACAGCATGAGTAAAGTAGTTAACAAACTCATTTTAAGGAATAGTAAAAGGCTACAGAAAGAACTTTCAGAGAGCGCAGAACTCGTATCTCTTTTAAGCAAATCTACGTTGAGAGACCTTACTAAAGAGGAAAAGAAAAAAGTACAAAACCAACTTGTAGATATCTTTAAAAGCATCCCCTCCTTGGCCATTTTTATTCTTCCAGGCGGAGCCGTTTTACTTCCTCTTTTTATAAAATTAGTACCGAAGTTACTTCCTTCTTCTTTTGATGAGAACCGTGTAGACAAAACCAATAAAAATAAGTGATTTTAAGGCTATAGATAAAATCTATAACTATAGTTAATTATTTATAAATCAGTGATTTATTATATTTTATTCCAACCAAAGCTTAAAGTCTTTAACACGTTCTCTACTTACAATTATTTCCTGTTCAGAAAACTTGTTTAGCTTAATTTGAAGCCTTGAGTTTGTGTATGAAACGATATCTTTTATGTGATTGATATTTACGTAAAATTTTCTACTGGTACGGAAGAATATTTTTGGTTCCAATTCACTTTCTAAATTTTCCAAAGTAGTATCTAGAAGGTAATTTCTTCCATCCAAAGTTGCTGCATAGGTACCCTTATTCTCACTGTAAAAACATTCTACATCATCTGCAATTATAATTTTAAGATGCTGCCCTACCCTTGCTGTAAACCTCTTTTTGTATTCCCGCTCCAAAGGATTAGTCAATAACTTTTTGATGTCTTCAAAATCAAGCGCCAGTTTTGGAGACTTTGAAGCAGGACTAAAACGTGACTTATATTTTTTAACTGCACTTTCTAAATCTTCATCATCTATAGGTTTTAAAATGTAATCAATGCTATTCAACTTAAAAGCTTGCAAGGCATATTCATCAAAGGCAGTAGTGAAGATAATTGCACTATGAACCTCTATCACATCAAAAATCTCAAAGGAGAGTCCATCAGACAATTGTATATCCAAAAAAATAAGATCCGGATGTTCATTATTTTGAAACCAATCAATAGCTTCCTCTACCGAATGTAGCATGGTGGATACTTCAACATTCAATTCGTTCAACATTCGATTTAATCTTCTCGCTGCTGGTTTTTCGTCTTCTATGATTATAGTCCTCATTGATTGGTTTTACTTGATTTTTACGCTTTATTAAAACTTAGATTCTAGTCGCTATTTTCGTTCATATACTTTTGAATTTTGCGTTCCTCCCATTCCTTTTGGAATAATGAAAAATTACCTAGCACATTTACTCCATGGATAGCAAGTATAACCCCCCAAATAATTGCGGTACCATATACGTTCCAGTCTATCCACTGTAAAAAATCGAGATTACCGATCGCATTTTCATTTAATAGGATAAAAGTGAATTTATCTCGCAACAGGTATAACATAATGTTTATTATCACAAAAACAGTCGCGTGATTATAAAAACCTCGAATAGAGTCTACTTTTATCTGAGCTCTTTCATATTTTGACAAGGTACTAGTTTTCATAAGTATCTTTTATTTGGTTCAACTGATTCTTTATCTAAATTTTTCTGCTTCACTTTTATCCTTTTCAATATATTTTTGAATTTGGCTCTCTTCCCAATCCTTACTGAAAAATGGACTAAAATTATATACTTTAGCCGCGTGGAAAGCAAGACCAATACCCCAAAAAATAGCAGTAGAAAAAGACCCAAAACTAAAGAATGCTTCTCCAAAACTTTCACCGTCGTTAATTCTAGCAATAACGGTTACCGAAGTAATAAAGATGTTCACCAGTGTATACACTAGCAGGTGTATATAAAACCCTTTTAGTTCATCAACATGCTTTTTAGCACGAATCATCTTATCTGTTTTGTTCATTTCTGTTAGTTCCATTTTTTTTGTTTTTCATCTTCTTTTATAAATTCTTGAATCTTGCGTTCTTCCCAATCCTTACCCATAAACGGATTCAAGTTAAAAATTTTGATCGCCCTAAAAAATATACCTAAGCTCACTCCAAATACCACCCATAAAAACCAAGGGTATTCCCACTCATTAAGGTAATAATTTATACCGCCGGTTATTCCTATTGCTACTAAACCGGACGTGATTTTAGCATAGAATTTTTTAAGTGTGGCCACTCTGTCTCTTGCTCTGAAATATTTATTGTTTTGTTCTGTATTCTCCATGATTTTATTTTTACTACTTATGAATCTTGCATAAACTCTTGAATTTTGCGCTCTTCCCAATCTTTACCAAAAAAAGGATTGTAACCGAAGGCGCCGAATCCATGCATTACTAATCCAAAACCCCACCCCAATGCCGGGAATAAAAACCATGCAAAACTTGTGGTATTATAGTTTATAAATGCCAAAATAGGAATTACGATAGCATATGCCAGAAGATTCCCATAAAAACCCTTTATCCCTTCTACTTTTTCTTTTGCTTTTTGATATTTGTTGTTTGTGTTTAAATCTTGAATTTCCATTTTTATATTTTTTAAGTTAGTCTTTTATTCTTTTTTGTTATATCAAATTTCCGAAAGAAAGATTGTAATTTAAAAAATGAAATACCCAATTGTAATTTAATATGGATGAGTTGTTGTTTTGGGCTTCGTTCAACAACTTAAATTAGCATTAAGTCTAAAAACTATCGTCCTCCATATATGCTTTAATTTTTCGTTCCTCCCAAGACTTACCAAAAATAGGATTATATCCAAATGCCTGTAAACCATGACCCAACAAACCAAAACCCCATCCTAGCGCTGGGAAAATAGCCCAAGGAAAACTAGTGGTGCGATAATTAATGTAAGCCAATATCGGTATTACGATAGCATAAGAAACCAAATTTCCATAAAAGCCCTTTATGGCCTCTACGCGTTCCTTAGCCTTCTCATAGCGTTTGTCTTCTATATGGGTTTCCTGTGTCGCAACAACCGATGTTTTTTTAGATAACATAGGCAAATACACATTAAAATGGGAAGCTGTTTTTTCTATGCCTACTTCTTTATCTGTAAGGATATCATAGCGTTGCCTTATGTTTTGCAAACCAACACCAGTGCTTTTCTTTACAACTTGTTTTTCTTGGAGGTTATTACTGACTACCAGCATATCATCAATTTCCTCGACCCTTATATGCAAAGGCTTTTTAGAAGTTACGATATTATGCTTTACAGCATTCTCCAAAAGTAATTGTAAGGATAATGGAACAATTTTAGCTTCCGGATTTTTTGCCGCATCCGGAACATCAAAAATAATACTATCCTCAAAACGCATTTTCAAAAGCCTAATGTAGGTTTTTGCAAATTGTAGCTCCTCGTCAACGGATACTAAGTCCTTATTCTTCTGCTCCAACACATACCTATATACCTTAGAAAGCGACGTCGTAAACTTTTGCGCTTGGTACGGGTCCTCCTCTATTAAGCTGGTAAGCACATTGAGACTATTAAAAAGAAAGTGTGGGTCCAGTTGATTTTTTAGGGCATCAAACTTAGCCGATGCCGTACTAGCAATTACTTTTTGCTCTTTTACCTTATTTTCTTGCTTGTATTTACCGTACCAAATAGCATAAAAAATTATGGAAATCCCTAAGGCAAATGACATGGGTTGTACGTAGGAATTCCATGTTTCGTTTGTTAAAAATTGCGTTATGGATCTATCATAAAATCCTATAAATAAAATTGCTCTACAAATAAAAACGCCAATACAGGAGACTACTATATTACCAGTGATGGCAATCGTCATTCGTCTAAGGGTGTAAATAAAAAAATCGAATTTATTTAAAAGGTAAATGAACCAAAGGGCATTTACCATGTAGAGAATTATCGAAAATATCATGTTTTCATAATACTCTCGCCAAATATTAGCTATGATGTAGTCTAATTTAGTGGTATCCGTAAAATAATAATATGCAATAAAACCTGCATATATTAAAGTTCCTACGAGAAATGCCCTAAAAAGTTCTTTAAAGAATCTATTCCAACTCATTACTTACAGTTTTTTACTATATCCTCTGCCCTTTCTTTGCCCCAATTAGGATGCAGCTCACTTTCTGGTTTAAAGGTAGCAAAAAGTTCCAAGGAGCGAGCCACATCAGCACAATAGGGCGCAGTATCCTTACCAAAATAAGAAGCAGACCCCATATCCCATTCGGCTTTTGAAAGGATGACTCTAGGGTTTTTCGGTGCCAATTGAAGTGCTTGGGAATACAACGCGGCTACCTTTCCCGAAAGTGTCATCCCATAGGTGGCACCATCAAAAGCAATCCAAGCCGTATGCAATACCGCTTGTTGCACCAATAATTCCGGGTTATTTGGAGAAATAACTTTGGCCAAGTCTAAAAATTCTTGTGCTTTATCCAGTTGTTGCTTTAATTTTTTTTCGTCATTCTCGCCAAATGAAGCACTAGTGTTTACTTGAACCACATAGTAATAGGGTAGCCAGTTATCCTGATCCGCCAAACTTATACGCTCAAAAAGATTTGAAGCCTCGGTCACATTTCCATCCTTCCAATACCCAAATGCTTTCTGCATCCCAATATTATAAGCATCTTGAGCCATTGCAGTACTGCCTATGATAAGAACTAAAAGTGTTACTAATTTTTTCATGGTACGTGTTTTTATGAATTACTAAAGTCAAATTTCATCTTGCTTTGTTTAAAACAAAAAAAAGAAAGACCCAGTTGTTGATTTTAAAGACCGAATTGCGGTAATTTTATACCGTGATCAAAAATGTACAATTACGACTCAGTTTAGCTGAAGAAGCCCAAGAAGGGAGCCTAAAGAAAAGAACTGCCCAATTTTTAGGGTTGGGGGGCCAGCCGTTTACCTTAAAAATACTTCGCAAATCTATAGATGCTAGAAAACCTGAAATAGTATTCAACTACAAACTGGCCATTTATATTGGAGAAGATGCACCAAAACAAAACTATACATTTGACTATAAGGATGTATCTAAAGCAAAACCTGTGCACATCATTGGGTTTGGCCCTGCAGGCATGTGGGCGGCATTACGCTGTTTGGAATTAGGCTACAAACCCATTGTCCTAGAACGAGGAAAAAATGTACAACAGCGTCGCAGGGACCTAAAAGCTATTAATCAAGACCATATTGTAGGGGAAGACTCCAACTACTGTTTTGGGGAAGGTGGAGCTGGCACGTATTCCGACGGTAAACTGTACACACGAAGCTTAAAAAGAGGAGATGTAAGGCGAATCTTTGAAAGCTTGGTTCACCATGGCGCCACCGAACAAATACTGATAGATGCACATCCGCATATTGGCACCAATAAACTACCAAAAATTGTTCAAGATATTCGAGAGACCATCATAAATAACGGTGGAGAAGTTCATTTTAATACTAAAGTAACAGATTTTATAATTGAACAAAATGAACTTAAATCCATTGTCTTAGACAACAGTACAGAAATGGAAACACAACGGGTTATCCTAGCAACTGGACACTCCGCTCGAGATATCTTTCAGTTATTAGACAAAAAAAATATTGCTTTAAAAGCAAAATCTTTTGCCATGGGTGTACGTGTAGAACATCCACAACACATCATCGATTCTATCCAGTACCATTGTTCTGGGGAACGGGACGCCTTATTACCAGCAGCAGCGTATAGTTTGGTGCATCAAGTTAAGAATAGAGGGGTATATTCCTTTTGCATGTGTCCGGGCGGATTCATAGTTCCAGCTGCAACAGCACCAGGCGAAGTAGTAGTCAACGGCATGTCGCCCTCCAAAAGAAATAATCTTTACGCCAATTCAGGTATTGTGGTAGAGATCAACGTGGACGAGGACATTCCTAAATTTGAAAAATTTGGAGCATTAAAAGGCTTGGAGTATCAAAAAAGTTTGGAACGATTAGCCTTTACCTCCGGAGGGAGAACCCAAACCGCACCGGCTCAACGGATGACTGACTTTGTTGACGGTATCCTCTCCCCTGACCTTAATCCAACAAGTTATCAACCTGGTCTTAAATCCGCACCTTTGCATTCTTTACTACCTAAACTCATTGGCAGCAGATTAAGACAAGGGTTTTCTGAATTCGGTAAAAAAATGCATGGGTACTACACTTCGGAAGCAAATATTGTTGGTGTGGAATCCCGTACTTCATCACCAGTAACCATTCCCAGGAACGAACAATTAGAGCATCCACAGATAAAAGGATTGTTTCCTTGTGGGGAAGGCGGTGGCTATGCAGGCGGAATCGTATCCGCAGCCATGGATGGGGAGCGTTGTGCCGAAGCGGCAATAGCGGGACTATAAAAAATCCTTTTTAGGCTATTAGCATATATGACGAGTTGAATTATTATGGAGCACCTAAAGTAGGTCTCCACAATAGCGAAACAAAATTTATTAAGCTAATACTTTGATTATAAAATATTTGTGAATTATTATTTAATCCGGTTTTACCCGGTACGTAATTCTTCTATTGGTTATTACAGTACAGGTACTTAAGGTTAAGCTTGTTGTTGCCGAAAGATTCAGAACTGGATCTCCAGTCATTCCTCCATATTCTACCACATACCCTTGAGAGGCATAAGCACCTCCGCCACCGTTATTAGGTAAATCGTTCCAGGCACCTATTGAGGCCCCACCACGAATCACCGAAGCTGCTGCGATATGGGCATAATCTTCCCCTCCGCCACCTACATTATTAGGTTCGCCACCGTTCCAGTTGGCAAAAGTCAATTCGGTACCGTTAGACAAACCTTGCCAAAATTGAGTACCCGCTTCTGGTCCGGTCACCCATCTCCATTCGCCTTCAACTGCCAAATCCGTGGCTCCTATCCAGCCAAAACCGCTGGCTTGAGCTCCTGAAAAATCGGCTTCTTGTTGGGATGTTAAAGTTACCAAATAGCCTTGAAGTCCAAAATATGTTCTATTACTTGCTGCAATTTCTGCATCGGTCCAGCTAATCCCAGGATCGGATATAAATTCATAATAGTGTTGTGTACTGGGTAGAAAATTGGCTTCGCCCACCGTAATAGAAAATTGTCTATTTCCTGTAGGATTAAGGGCACTAGAAGAAAAATTAGTAGCAAGCACAGCCAACTCAAATTCATCATAAGTAGCAGGGCCTTGCAATGTAATTTCCCCTTGTACTGGATCCCAAGTGGGTGTAATATTAAGGTGGGTACCCGTTAAAGTCAACAAATCCTCACCATTAACATACCCACTAGAAATTTGAATGTAGACTGCCGTGGTTGTGAAGTCGTCTGGGTCGGTTATATCTATACTTTCCGCTACAGACACGGAGCCTCCAGGACAATAGATCTGATTACCTGATCCTGCCACTACTGGTGGTAGATTTGGTAATTGTGTGGTAAGAAGCAGATTATCAATAAAAATCCGCTCAGTATTACCATCCCAATCACCACTATTGGACATAAACCGTATCGCAGAACTAGCACTAATTTCACTTGGATTCAAGTTATAACTTATGCTGCTTCCTCCGCTCATTACTGCAACCGTATTAAAAGAAGTACCATCGAATAGTTGAAGGACGAGGGATTCATCACCGCCAGTTCTCTCATACGCAAAATCAAGGGTGGCGCTTACGTAACCAGATAGGTTTAGCTCACGCGTAATGCTTCTGTTTGTTCGTAAATTCCGAAATAAAAGCCGATTCCCATCTATCCGAATACGCCCTCCGTCTGGGTCAGTAGATTCTCCCAATTCAGCCCAGTCGCTAGAAAAATCCTCTGATCCATCTTGATTGGAATATACCGGACTATCAAAATTATCTCCAAAGGTATCCTGACTAGTAACACTGCTGAAAAACAATGGAAACAGGATTCCAAGAAATAGTTTTAACTGTGATTGCATACGTATCAATTAACTCCTAAATATATTGGTTCTGTAAAACTTAGTATAACAATTGTTGTAAACAGATCATTTTTCAACATCAAACAGTTAAAGATTGATGTTCAATTAATGCTGGTTTTCTAAAGCAATATAGTTTCTTCCTCATTAAGAAAGTTTTGAGCTCCTATAAGCTTATCTTCGCAGCTGATAAAAAATTATGACTTTTAAAGAACTCGGCTTAGCCGAACCTATTCTTAAAGCCTTAGAGACGGAAGGCTATACACATCCCACTCCCATACAAGAGCAAGCAATTCCCATTTTATTAGAAGGAAAAGATTTGTTAGGTGTAGCCCAAACTGGTACTGGAAAAACAGCCGCCTTTGGTATTCCAATACTTCACCATTTATATGAGAGAATTTCGCTTAGCCAGAACAAAAGAAAGGTAAAAGCATTGGTAGTTACCCCAACCCGAGAGCTAGCGATACAGATTGGCGAGAGTTTTACAGCCTATGGCAGACATACCGGTTTAAAAAACACCGTTATATTTGGTGGTGTAAAACAAGGGAAACAAGTAAATGCTTTACGAGCAGGAGTTGATATTATAATAGCCACTCCTGGGCGACTTTTAGACCTCATGAACCAAGGGTTTATTACGTTTAGGGACCTTGAATTCGTAGTATTGGATGAGGCCGACCAAATGTTGGATATGGGCTTTATTCATGATATTAAAAAAATCATAGCTAAACTACCTCCGAAAAGACAATCGCTCTTCTTTTCAGCAACTATGCCAAAAAGTATTGTTGAGCTATCTAGAAAAATGTTAGGGGATTTTGAGCGGGTTACCATTAAACCCGAACAGGCCACAGCAGAAAAAGTTGAACAGGGTGTTTATTTTGTAAGTAAAGCAAACAAACCAAAACTTTTAGTGCATTTATTGGAGCAGCGCCCACAAGATTCTGTCTTAGTCTTTTCACGGACCAAACACGGGGCTAACAAAATTGTAAAAAAACTAGATCAAGCAGGAATACGATCCGCAGCTATACACGGCAACAAATCCCAAACCGCTAGGCAAAAAGCACTTGGAGATTTTAAAGATGGTAAATTAAAAGTTTTAGTAGCTACCGACATTGCCGCGCGTGGTATTGATGTAGAAGAACTTTCGCTTGTAGTAAATTACGATCTTCCCAATGTATCTGAAACCTACGTACACCGTATAGGAAGAACAGGACGCGCCAGTGCCAGTGGTATTGCAATATCTTTCTGTGATAAGGAGGAACGTCCTTATCTTAGGGATATAGAGAAGTTGATAAAACAACCTGTCCCTCGTCTTCCGGAGCATCAGTTTATGAATGAGGACGACAATGAACAACAAACGGAGCCGAAAAAGCAGCCACAACAGCGCAACAGGCCCAATCCCAATAGAAATCGTAACCGAAATAACAACAGTTCGGGTAACGCTACCTATAGGGGAAAAGACAATCGCAACCAAAGTAGGGGTAGAAATAGCGGTGGTGGGTCTCCTAAAACGGATCAATAGGCCAGCAGCGTACTAAATAGTTCGTATACGGCTCATCAGTAAATCTTTATGGCTTTTACTTAGAGGTATTGACTTGCGTTTAATTTCCAGATAATCATCTGCCACTACATCTAGTTTGGATATGTTTACCATATAACTGCGGTGCACCCTAATAAATTTAGAATTTGGTAACTTTTCTGCTACTGTTTTTAGAGTGCTAGACAAGGTATATTCCGTATTACAGCATACAATTTTACAATAGTTACGGTCTGCTTCCATATACAAAATATCATCTAGCAATAGTTTTACCATTTTGCCTTTGTGTCTCACAAAGATACGGTCGTGCAATACTTCAAACTCAGCAGTTTCTGTCAGTTTTTGATCCTGATCCAATTCTTGGACCACCAGCTCAAGCGTACGCTGTAAATTTAATTTATTAAAGGGTTTTATTATAAATGCTTTAGGATGTGTTTCTTTGGCCCTATCAAACGTAGCGGTGTCACTATTGGCCGTTAGATATACAATGGGTATAGCTGCATGCCTTTGTATCGCTTTTGCAGTTTCTATGCCGTTAAGTGAACCTTTCAGATTTATATCCAACAACAGCATATGTGGTGGATCTTCCCTTGCATGAATAATAGCCTCTTCTCCCCTAGGTACGATTCCGGTAATTTCGTACCCAAGATTGGTTAATTGAAGCGACAAGTTGGCGCCAATGATCATATCATCCTCAACAATTAATATGCGAATTTTTTCTTTCTCCATTACGCGGCATTAGGGAGTTGAAATTCAATACATATAGCAGTACCTTGGTCGGTGTCTAATATCATTTTTCCATCTAATTGTTTTACCAAAAGAGCAACTAGTTGTGTTCCAAATCCAGTACCTAAATTTTGTTTGTTTCGCAGCATACCAACTCCATTATCCTTAACTTCTAAGACAAGTACATCCCCATTTTCTTTTAAAGACAAATGTATGTTACCGACCTTAGTATCAGGAAAAGCATATTTTAATGAATTAGTTAGTAACTCATTTACTATAAGACCAATAGGTATAGCTATGTCAACATCAAGTTCAAATTCATTCATTTCTAAATCAACACTCACTTTACCATCTTGCCCAAAAGAGTTAATAATATAATCCGAAAGGTTAGCAAAATAATCCTTCATTTCTATAGCCGCTAAATTCTCGCCCAAATACAGTTTTTGATGGATCATGCCCATACTGTGAACACGGCGCTGACTTTGTTCCATAGCATCCAAAATATTAGGATCTTGTATTTGTGCGGACTGTAGCGAAAGTAAGCTAGAAACAATCTCCAAATTATTCTTTACCCTATGGTGAATTTCCTTGAGCAGGAATTCCTTTTCAGTATTCTGCTTTTGTAATAGCTTGTTCTTTTTTATGTTATTGGAAATGGCCTTGTAGGCTAAAAGCAATAACAGCAATAACAAGACAGTTATGGTAATATTGAGTTTTTGGCGTTCCTGGTGCTTTTTAATTTGAGTTCCTTGAAGTACTATGGTGCCCTCTTTCTGTGCCACATCAAATTCGGTCCTTAAAAGAGAAGTACGCAGATCGGCAGCAGCTGTAAATACTTGGCTTTTAAGCGTATCATATTCCGAAAATGCGATATAGGCTTTCTTATAACTGTTATTCCCAGCATGTGCCTTTCCTAATTCTTTATAGGCTTGGCTCAAATAATAGGCGTCGCCAAAATCTTTGGTAGCCACCAAAATAGATTTTGTGAGTCCCACAATGGCCTCTTTATAATTTCCTTGAGCGTTATGCAAGATTCCTACAGAGAGCCATGCCCGCATCAGCATAAAATTGTTTTGTAACAATTCAGCATATTTGATTGCATTGCGACCGGCTTCCTCTGCGTTTTCAAATTCACCCAAATAAGAATAAAGAGCGACCAAAGAAATGTATACGTCGCTTAAATTGTTGTAAAATCCATACCGTTCACCAATAATGATAGCATGTTCGTAATATTTCTTTGCATTTTCATAATCCTTTAAGGCCAGATAATTGTTTCCGGCTACGTAAAGGGTAAAGTCATAATCTAAATCGGTAATTCCCCAAGCCTCAAACAATTCCAAAGAATGGAGCGCATATTCCAAGCCAGATTCAAATTTAGCCTGTTTCCAAAAAAGATTACTTAAATCACTATAAGCCAATGCCTTAGACCTTAAATTGTTGTGCTTTAAGCCCAAGTTGAGCGATTCCATGGCGTAGTCGGCCGCTTTATCCAATTGCCCCCTCCTTTCGTACACATAACCCAACTGGGTGTTTAAAAAAGCAAGGTCAGATTCCATCACCTTACTTCTGGCAGATTGTAGCACGGTCTGCGCACTGTCTAGCTTTTCCATACGAAGCAGAATAGCTCCTTGGGTTATCTGAAATCTACCAAACCAGAGCGTATCCCCTTTTTCACCTGTAAGTCGCAACCCTTTTTTAGCAAAGACCATTGCCGTATTTAAATTTCTAGTATGCCAGTAGTAGGACAAATCGTTGAGTATGGAGAATTGGACAGAATCGATTTTAACGCCTTTATACCCCTTCTCTAAAATATCAAGATAAGAAGCACCAAAGTTATCGGTTTCTACAAAAACCTTTTTATAAGGGTTATCGGCACTCAAGTCGATAAGCTGTGCAAATCCGAAGGTGTATCCTAAAGAAAAAAAGAGTAAAAGGAATCCTATCTTTTGAAAAAAGTTGCTCATTTTACTGGTTAATACTCACACAGGGGAACATGAATTCCTTTAAATGTACAACATTCTAACCAACGATACCGGATCAAAAATTAGTTTCGTTCGGACAATAAATCCGTAAGCTCATACAAAATCTTCTTTTAGAACCGTGAATTATTACTTCTTTTAGGACAAGGTACCATACCACCAAAAATTTAGCAAAAAGTCCATCATGGGAAAATTCTTTTATATCATGTTTGCAGTTTTAATTATTTCTATGCAATGCAAAGATGATAAACCAAAAGAAGATTTGGATACATTCGCAACTACCAACCCAGTAACGATAAGTATAAAAAAAACCACAAAAACCTATTTGAATGCCTGGAGCAATAATGATACGGTGCTACTGCAAGAGATTACCATAAGTAACCTGGTACGAGACGTTAACGGTGATATTCTCTCCACAAATCATACTGGACTTTTCAATACCATTCGTTTTTGGCATCGCGCACTTCCAGATCTCAAAATTGTTGAAAAAGAAATTGTCATCGTCGGAAACAGGGCTTATGTAAACTGGACAGCTATTGGAACCAATACAGGAATGTTCGAGGACATTCCTCCAACAGGAAAAAAAGCACATATTGAAGGCTTTAGTATTCTAACCTTTGATGATATGGGTCTCATAGTTCACGAGACTACGTTTTCGGATCTCTTGGGCCTTATGACAGATTGGGGCTACACCTTATCCCCTCCAATTATGGAGTAAAATAGGGAATGAATTTTATAAAGATATACTAGTAAGTACTGTTACAAGTATTCACAGGTAGGTTTTGGTTTCGGGGGAAGCCAAACGGTAAAAGAACGTTTATTTTAAATAAATCTAACCTTTACGGTTAACAACCTGCCTGTTTATAAAATAGCAAACTCGATAAGGAAAGAATTTCAATCATACCCAAATTGTAAGTACCCAAGATACTAGATACCACTTTCGCAAAAGGAAACAGAGTCTTTTCAATACAAGGTAGACAATTCAGTGCCAAAGACAAGCCACAACTGTTTTGGATACCTTACAAGTAAAGCTAACTATGCACGCCAGCGTATTAGGAATCTCTTTCCCTAATTTAGCTACCTTATTTTAGAAATTTACCCATTGTCTTTTTTATTCTAAAAGAATGGATTAATTTGTCTCAATGGAGAAACAACTGTTCATTTATGGCAGCGGAAGACATACCGTTCCCTTTCTAAATTACATGGCCAAAGCAACAGGAAAAACTAAGCCTAACATCTGCTTTTTACCTACGGCTAGCGGCGATGACAAAAATTATAGTATCGCTTTTTACGAGGTCTGTAAGCAATTGAACGTACTGCCTCATGTGCTAGAAGTTTGGGTAAATTCTTATGACCACAAAGAAACCTTTGAGACAACTATCTCCAAAATGGATGCCATCGTAGTTGGAGGCGGAAACACCTTAAACATGTTGGCTATATGGAAGGCACAGGGTATAGATATTGCGCTGAAAAAAGCGTACGAAAACGGTGTAGTCATGGGTGGTGGCAGTGCCGGATCTCTTTGCTGGTTTAATGGCGGTACTACAGATTCTAGACCGGCAAAACTGAGTATCGTGGGTGGTATGGAATTTATAGATAAAAGCCATTGCCCACACTACAATTCGGAAAAATCCAGAAGACCCTTATACCATGAGAATATCTTAACTAGAAAACTAACGGACGGCTATGCCTGTGACGACCGCTCCGCGATTCATTTTATAAATGAGAAAGTACATACTTCAGTGTCGCTAGATAGGGAAAACCATTCGTATTATGTATACGAAAAGAATGGCGAAATTTTTGAGGATAAGCTTCTGAACAGTGTTATTAGATAGTTTTTTAAGCCTAAAAGCGGATATGAAAATTACTTCACTCGTACTTTTAATTGAACTCTTGCCGAAACTAACAGCTTTATAACCCCAACCTATCACAGTCCATGCTAGGTCCTATTGTATAGTTTAACTTTTTAGAATACCTTTAAAGCATTAGCACGTTAAAACCATTACGCATTGCCAACCAATACCATATTACAGAGGGCCACAGGCCCGCTGTTTAGTTATTCAAAAAAACAAACGCATCATTTAGGACGCTTTAGCTTTCTTCTAGGATTATTTTTGTGCTTACTACATCCCTATAATTCCTATTCCCAAATTGGTATAAATAGCAAAAAACAAGTAGATAGCATTACCGCGCTTCCAATCGATTCCACGCTATCTTGGATGCGCTCCAACCAATATGACAATGTAGACACCTACCTTCAAATAGGGTTTAATACCCTAAACAGAGCACAGGCAACTAAGGATGCACTAAAATTAGCAGAAGTCCATGAAGAATTAGCCAATTGGCACGGCTATCATGGTCTTTACCCCCAAGATTCGGTCGTACACCATAGCGAAAAAACACTAAAATACTACCAAAAGACAGGAAACAAGTCTAAGGTAGCCGCTTCCTTTAGGGTCTTAGCTATTGATTACCTGAACCAGAATGAATTAGCCAAAGCACAGACCGTTTTATTCAAGGCGCTTAAAGGTTATGAAGAATTAAAGGATGAGCAAGGCATGGCAAAAGTGTATCGTGTCTTGTCGGATTTACACGAAAAAATGTTGAAGCCAGAAGAGGCTATAAAGTATGCACTTCAAGCCATAACATTGTTCAAAAAAGCGGAGAACCATTCCGCTACCTGTGTGGCCCTATTTAATCTCACAAAGGCGTATACCACCCTTGGAGAATACGATAAGGCCTACCTAGCCGCGGATGAATGCATACGTATTGTAGAGACCAAAATTCCTGATGAGATATTCATACTTACCCGTGCATACTCATATCGTAGCGATATTTCAATAAAAACAAAAAATTACGACCAAGCATTGGCAGATTGTACTAAAGCCTATGAACTGGCCGTGGAGGCTGTTGGTGAAGAAAGGGCAGCTACCTACCGTACCGAAATTGGTAACGCGCTAAAATTTAAAGGGAAATATACCGAAGCCATAGTGCACTTTAAAGTTGGTATAGAGGCCTTGGAAAAAGAAGAAAGAGAGACTATTTGGAAGGTGTATATGCAGGTTTCCGACTGTTATGAACAATTGAACGACCAAGAAAATGCACTAGTGTACTATAAAAAAGCTGTTGCTATGCGGGATAAGGTCATGGAAGACAAGGTGGCTAATTTAGAGACGGAAGCGGTTATAAAGTATGAAACGGGTAAAAAAGACGAAGCCTTGGCGGCACAAGCTATAGTTTTAGCTGAAAAGAACAAGGTACAACGGCTTATTATTGGCATAGGGGCATTGTTGCTCGTATTATTGGGTGTTGTTTTATTTTTTCTTAAGAAGAGCCGCCGAGCCACTGCAGAAATATCAGCCAAAAATGCAGAAAATGAATTATTATTGAAAGAAATCCACCATCGGGTGAAAAATAATCTGGAAATGGTTAAAAGTTTGATTGCACTGCAATCTGCCCAATTGGAGGATTCTGCCACCAAAGATGCCATGATTGCAAGTCAGAACCGGGTGCAGTCTATGGGTATCATTCATCAAAAATTATATCAGGGTACGAACTTAGGCAGTATAGAGATGAAGGATTATTTCATTAATTTGGGAGAAGGTATTTTGGACACCTTTAATGCTGAAAACAAGGTTAAAATCGCCTGTGCTATGGAAGATCTAGAACTGGATGTAGATACCGCAGTGCCTATTGGGCTTATCGTAAACGAACTGTTAACAAATGCGCTAAAATATGCCTTTCCAAAGGACACCAAGGGACGGATTGAAATAAGCTTAGCAAAACCCAATACCCATACCCTAACACTTAAAGTAACTGATAATGGTATTGGCAAGCAACAAGGACTTGCCCCTATAGGAACTGGATTTGGATCGCAACTTATTTCGTTGCTCACGCAACAGCTCAACGGAAAAATGGAAGAGGAAACCAAAAACGGAACATCGGTGTATTTTCAATTCAAAATGGATACGGCAGCGTAATGACAGCGATACCTATAAAAATACTGATTGTAGAAGATGAAATGCTCATAGCGGCCAACATGTCCTTGCAGCTTACAGGCTTAGGTTATGAAGTCACAGGTATTGTACCCCGCGGCGAAGAAGCCTTGCTGCGTGTAAAGGAACATAAGCCAGACATTGTTTTGTTGGATATTAACTTAAAAGGCAGCTTGGACGGTATTGAAACAGCTGTATTGATGCAGCAAGAACAGTCTTTACCCATTATATACTTAACTGCCAATACGGATGAGGTACATTTTAACAGGGCCAAGGAAACCAATCCGTACGCGTTTATTTCCAAACCCTATAAAAAACTGGATCTACAACGCGCCATAGAGCTCACCATAAACCAAATATCAAAAGAAAACCAGATTGTCGAGCCACCTTTAAGCCTAGAAGAGCATCCATTTATATTTAACGATAGCATTTTTGTGCGCCATAATGAGAAAATGATAAAAGTGCTCATTACGGATATTCTTTATATTGAGGCGCAAAGGAATTACAGTAGAATTTACACAAAAGGTAAAGAATATCTTTTAGTAATGACCTTAAAACAATTGGATGAAAAACTCCCCGGAAAATATTTTTTACGCGTCCATCGATCTTTCATTGTCAACATTTCACAAATAGAGGAAATAGCCCATTCCCATCTGGTCATTTCTAACAAAGCGGTTCCTATGAACAAGCCCATGCGTGAAGAAATACTTAAAAGAGTACAAGCCATTTAACCTTTTTTTTAGCACTATTTTTCTTGATTCTTAAACGCCCGATAAATCAAACCCTGATTTCGGACAATAAAGGAGTCCGTTCGTCCCATACCGCTGGTATTAATCCTTTTAAAACGGTTACTTCCCGTAAGATTACATTTAAGAAACACCAAAAGGTCAGCAATATAAAATACATCACATACGTGCCGTTCCGCGGTTAAACTTCGGTGCCTATAATTCGGATGGGAAGTTTAGGAGATATGAATGAACGAGGGGATACCATTTTACGACCTAAATAAATATTAGAAAAGTATAATTTACAGGTGAGCTAGTAGTTTCGGGGGAAGCTATGGTAATAAAAGAAGGTTTTTGTTTTAGTGTTTTCATTTAGAAAATTCAGTCTAGCAATTGCCATGGACTAGCCGCCTGTTATTATACCAAATTCTAACATCCATTTAAAAAATAATAACCAACTAAATAATCATAATTATGAAAAAAGTAATGTTTGTACTATTGATATGGTCAGGATTGACACTATCTCTAAACGCTCAAGAAAGTGCTGTTTTTGAAAATGTAATGTTGACCGTTAATCCAGAAAAAATTGCAGAATTTGAAGCTGGTATCGCCACGCATAACAAAAGATTTCATGGAGACGGACCCTACGGTGCTAGAGTCTACAATATAGTTAACGGCAAGAATTCCGGAAAATATATGCTAGTTATGGGCCCTTTGCCATGGAGCGAGATGGACAATAGACCCAAAGGTCAAGACCACATAGATGACAACAATATGAATGTAAATAGATATCTTGAATCGGATGTAGATGTAAATTACATGAAGCTACATCCTGAGCTATCCAATTTTTCCAAGGATTTTGAAATCAATAAGTTGTCTGTTTTTATGATAGACGTTAAGCGCTTTAAACAACAAGATTTTATCGAAAAAGTCCTTACAAAAGTAGCGAAGGTATATAAAGAAAAAATGCCCGATCAAATCTTTGGGGTGTACTCCAATGAGATGAATAACATGGAAGGAATGGATTTTGGATGGGTAGATTTCTTTGATAATTCCTCGTGGATGAGCAAAGAAGACAAATTTGCAGAATACTTTAAAGAAGTACACGGTCCTGGCAGTTTTGAAACATTTATGGCAGACGTGGAAGCGACAACAGACGGTGATAGAACAGAAATATGGGAGCTTCGCAAAGATCTTAGCGGAACTAGCGCCAAAGTCAAAGCAGCAACCCGTCAGTAATTATTTAATTTAGCAATTAACCAATCAAACCAATGATTGCAAGACCTAGGAGTTACTTCTGGGTCTTGCTTTTTACAATTGGTACTCTAACAAAACTATTTTAGTAGTTCCAATAAAACCAACACAACAAAAATGACCACAACAAAGAACGCATTTACTCCTTTAAAATCTTCTGACCGGATACAGTCGCTGGACATAATGAGAGGAGTTGTACTATTAGGCATACTACTAATGAATATTAATGGTATGGGGCTTGCCGGAGCTTATGGAGACCCAACCGTTTCTGGTGGTGATTCTGGATGGAATCTTGCAACATGGATAACTACAAACCTTTCTTTTGAAGGTACTATGAGAGCGCTTTTTTCTCTATTATTTGGTGTAGGCATGTTTATATTTATGGATAGGCTTGAAAAAAAAGGAGCAGGAATAAATGCTGCAAATATTTATTTTAGAAGACTTATGTGGTTACTTGTTTTTGGATTAATACATGGCTATTTATTGCTTTGGACGGGTGAAATTTTATACCAATATGCGCTAATGGGTTTTCTAGTATTTTCATTCAGAAATTTACCTCCTATCAAACTAACACTTGTAGCAGTGGTACTCTTTTCTATTGGTTCCTTATGGAATTATTCAGATTATAAAAAAGATATAAAATTCATTGAAGACGTAGCACTTATTAAAGATTATAAAACCAACGGAAAAACACTAACGAAAGAACTTCAAGGAGTAGATGCGAAATGGGAAGAGCGCGAATTCAAAAGATCTTCTGAAGGCATAGCAGAATATAATACCAATATGCGTAAAGGCTACATTGACGTGGTAGCGTTTCTTGCTCCTGAGAACCAACATACCGATGAAAATTGGCCTTACAGATATGACTTGTGGGATGTACTTAGCATGATGCTTTTAGGCATTGCGCTATTTAAATGGAATGTTCTTTCCGCTGAAAAATCATATAAATTCTATGGTATAATGGCTGGTTTGGGATACTTGGTTGGGCTTAGCATAAATTATTATGAAATTCAATCCATTTTAGACGCTAATTTTTCCCTCTTAAGTTTTTCTAAGGCAAATATTACCTACGATTTAGGAAGGGTCCCTGTTGCCATTGGCCACGTTGGTACCATCATGCTATTTTGTAAACTGCCTATTTTAAATTGGTTAAAAAGCAGCCTCGCTGCGGTAGGCAAAATGGCACTAACCAATTACGTAATGCATTCGGTTTTTGCCCTATTTATCTTTACGGGTGCAGGGTTTGGGCTGTTTGGTACGCTGCAACGTTATGAACTACTATATATCGTATTCGCCATATGGGTTTTCCAATTAATTGTATGCCCAATTTGGTTAAGATACTACCAATATGGTCCATTAGAATGGGTATGGAGAAGCTTAAGTTATGTAAAAAAACAACCTTTTTTGCTTACATCTAAAACAACCCAATGAATATCTAGGAATTGATTTGAATTTTGACTCAAAAGAAATAGTGGGAACCTATTTGGAACAAACACATGTAAGAATACAGTCTGTTGAAATTATTGCTAGTACAAATGCCAATATAATTGAACTCTATACGGATGATCAAAATACTTCGGCAAATCTGTATATAAACCACTATATTCAACACAAAACCGAAAAGATATGACGCATTTGAACCAACCAAAACCTCTAAACTTAAAAATGATTTTTGCCGTTATAGGGTTATTATTTTTGGTACTACCCACCCTAGGAGCACAAGGTACACGACTACTAAGGCAACCGGATATCAGCGCATCTCATATTACCTATACTTATGGAGGTGATATTTGGGTAAGCACCTTAGCAGGTGGCGAAGCAAAAAGAATTACAAGTACACAGGCGGTAGAATCCAACCCCTACTTCTCGCCAGATGGCAAATGGATTGCCTTTTCTTCTAATCGATCCGGTTACCAAGCCGCATATGTTGTTGCTTCGCAAGGTGGTGAAGCCACGCAGATTACTTGGCATCCTAGTGGTTCCTTAGTTAGAGGTTGGACTAAAGATGGAAAACGTATTCTATATGCCAGCGGCCGTGATACGGCACCTAAACCTTACAATCGTTTATGGACTACAGGTATAACAGAAAATGTACCCGTATTGGTACATGCGCAATGGGGTTTTGACGGAGCGTATGCACCAGATGGCGAACATGTGGTTATAGATAGAGTAAGCCGCTGGGACAGTGAATGGCGTGCCTACAGAGGAGGTCAAAATACGCCTTTGATTATATTGAACAGCATAACTTCTGAAGAAGAGTTATTACCAAACGAAAGTACTACTGACATCCAACCACTGTGGTTAGCAGATGTTATTTATTTTCTATCTGATCGCGACTTGGTATCTAACATATGGTCTTACCATACAAAAACCAAAGAATTAAAGCAGATAACTGAGTTTAAAGGTGCCGACGTAAAATGGTTAGCAGGCCATAAGAATACCTTAGCATTTGAACGTGAGGGGTATTTACATCTTTTAGATCTTGGTACGAACACTATAAAACAAGTGCAAATAGCCGTGGTTGGAGATTTTCCATGGGCTGCCACCCAATGGGAAGATGTAAGCTCCTCGGCACGTGCGGCATCCTTATCGCCCAATGGAAAGCGGGTAATTGTTGCCGCACGAGGAGATGTTTTTACCATACCTGTAGAGTTTGGGGATTCTAGAAATATTACAGAAACTGCCGGTGCTGCGGATAGAGCTCCTATCTGGTCTCCAAAGGGTGATCAATTGGCCTGGTTTTCGGATATAGATGGAAAAGGATACGCCCTCATGTTGGCTTCACAAGATGGCTTAGACGCACCTACACCGATAGCCATTGGAGAATCTAAAATGGCGTGGAATCCCAGTTGGTCTCCAGATGGAAAACACATCGCTTTTGTAGATGATGACGTGCGGCTACGTGTATTGAATTTGAATACCAAGGCCATACAGACCATTGACGTAGGCGGTACCAATATTGAAAGAAACAGCATCACCATGAACTGGTCACCAGATTCCAACTGGATAGCGTACGCTAAGGTGGGTAGTAATAATTTCAGGCAAATTTTTATATGGTCGGTTAAAGATGGGCAGAAAAAAGCGGTTACTGATAGCTTTGCAGATTCGTTCTCTCCGGCTTGGGATTTGAACCACAAACAGTTTTACTTTTTGGCAAGTACCGAGGTAGCTTTGGGTTCCGGTTGGGCAAATACCAGTTCCATGACTTCCAGCCCGTCTTACGCAGCCTATATTATAAATTTACAAGAAGATGACCCCTCCCCTTTTAAGCCAAAAAGTGATGAGGAAACTCCGGAAAAAGAAACGGAGGACAAACCAAGTTCCGATAAAAAGAAGGACAAAAAAGACACGAAGGAAGAAAAACCTGAAAAAACGGTAGTCATCGATTTTAATGATTTAAACCGGCGCATCTTGGCTATGCCCATCCCAGAAAGAGATTATAACTTTATTACTGCAGGTCCTGAGGGCGTTGCTTTTATAGGTGAGTCTGTTCCTAACAAACAGGGACTATCGTTAACAAAGTTTAGTTTAGAAGACCAAAAGGGTAAAGAATTTTTATCTGGCGCAAGAAACGTTTCTATTACCGGTAATGGTGAACACCTATTGGCAAATGTAAATGGGCAGTGGACGGTAGTTGATACTAAAGGAGCTAGTGGAGAAAAAGGAAAGACACTAAAAGTTAATCTTCAAATGAAATTGGACCGTTCTCTGGAATGGAAACAGATGTTCGAAGAAGCATGGCGCTATGAGCGCGACTATTTTTATGACCCCAATCTGCACGGGCGAAACTGGAACACTGTTTATGAGCGCTATGCTCCTTTAGTTCCTTTTATAAAACATAGGGCAGACCTCACTTATATTTTAGATCAAGTAAACGGGGAACTATCTGTGGGTCACAGTTTTGTGTTCGGTGGTGATTTCCCGGAAGTACCGAATTCCAAAATGGGAATGCTAGGTGCGGACTTAGCTGTTGAAAATAACCGTTGGAAAATAATTAGGATGTATACCACAGAAAGTTGGAATCCAGGTCTAACAGGACCTTTGGATGCGCCAGGGCTTAAGGTAAAGAACGGGTATTATGTAGTAGGCATCAATGGGGATGAAATTACAGGTTCGGACAACATCTACAAATATTTGGACGGGACACTAGGTAAACAAACTATAGTGCATATAAATAGCAAACCAAGCTTCGACGGTTCCTGGAAAGAAACCGTAAAACCTATAAGAAGTGAGAACTCACTTCGGCAGCGCACGTGGGTAGAAGATAACCGCCGAATAGTAGACTCTTTATCCAATGGTCGTTTGGGCTATGTTTGGGTGCCAAATACTTCGGGTCAAGGGTACGTATCATTTAACCGCTATTATTTTGCCCAACAGGATAAAGAAGGAGCCGTAATTGATGAACGTTTTAATGGTGGTGGACTATTGGACGATTATATGGTAGATTTAATGACTCGAAGTTTACGAGCAAGCTTAACAAACGAAGTACCTAACGGAAAACCTATGCAATTACCCGCAGGTATTTTAGGACCTAAAGTTTTACTGATCAATGAAATGGCAGGCTCTGGCGGAGACTTCTTTCCTTGGGTTTTTAGACAGCAAAAGGCAGGTAAGCTTATTGGTACTCGTACGTGGGGCGGTTTGGTAAAATCATCTGTTCATTTTGGTTTGGTAGATGGTGGTGCTTTGACCGCTCCTGACAATGCCGTTTTTGACCCTATAAACAACAAATGGATTGCAGAAAATATTGGGGTTGCTCCAGATATAGAAGTTAGGCAAGATGCCTTGTCCTTATCCGTGGGTAAAGACCCACAACTGGAACGGGCGGTTCAAGAATTAGTAAAGCTACTAGGCACAAAAACGATTATTGTTCCACCAAAATTCCCGACACCTTCACGGGGCAATCAAGGGAACTAAAAAAGCTGAGATTAAGCTAGAAGAGGCAAACCAACAAGTAACCTAAGGATGAAATTACGCTTGTTAACTGGTCATGAAGAAACGGCACCTAATCCTCAAACTATTTCAAAAACAGGAAACAACTGTAACCTAAAAAACAGCTGAAAACTATGAAAAAATTTCCTTCTGCGCAGGCCCTTCTTCTGCTCATCTCTGCATTCGTTGCAGTGCTTACCTGGGTTGTTCCCGCAGGTGAATATGCATCATTAACCTATGAACAATCAGAAGATGTTTTTAGTATCACCACGAAGGAGCTTACAGAAAAACTGCCAGCTACCCTACAAACTTTGGAAACTCTAAATGTTCAAATTCCATTAGAGCGTTTTACCTCAGGGGCTATTTACAAGCCAATCAGCATACCAGGGACCTATAAAAGCGTAGCGCCACAACCACAAGGAGTTTTTGAGTTTGTACAAGCGCCTATCAAAGGAATCATTGAAACAGCAGATATCATTTTTTTAATACTCATTATAGGCGGCCTAGTAGGTATTGTTGAAAAATCTGGAGCTTTTAGTGCAGGGATACAATGGTTGTCAGAGTTTTTAAAAGGAAGGGAGTATATTCTTATTATTAGCACCACCGGTCTAATGGCTTTAGGTGGGTCAACTTTTGGTTTTGGCGAAGAAACCATTGCTTTTTTACCCATTCTAATTCCCGTTTTTTTGGCCGCAAAATATGATGCGCTAGTTGCAATAGCCTGTGTGTTTTTAGGGACTCAAGTTGGGGTAATGGCGTCAACTACAAACCCTTTTTCTACCATTATTGCTTCTGATGCTGCAGGAATTCAGTGGACGGTGGGACTGTATGGAAGAATTGCCATGCTTTTGATTTGTGTAACAATTACTATCCTGTTTATACTACGGTATGCAAAGAAAGTGAAAGCAGACCCTAGTACTTCAGTCATTTTTAATCAAAAAGCACAGATTGAAAAACTTTTCAGTGTAAACCAGGATTTAAATATTCCCAAACTAACTAGCCAGCTCAAACTAATTTTGCTTCTATTCATAACGTGTTTTGTAATCATGGTTTGGGGAGTTATAGCGTTAGAATGGTGGTTTATAGAGATGACCACCGTTTTCTTTTTTGGTGCAATCCTCATTGGTATCGTTGCAAAAATAAAGGAAACAGTGTTTATCAGTGCCTTTATGAAAGGAGCGGGAGAGTTACTAGGTGTAGCCTTTATTGTGGGGCTTGCAAGAGGCATATCTATATTGATGAGCGATGGATTAATAAGTGATACTATTCTTTATGAGGCTGGAAGTCTTACGGGGGGCATGGAAAAAGGTTTTTTTATAAGTGCCTTGTTTGGGGTATATAACGTAATTGCATTTTTCGTGTCTTCAACCTCAGGCACAGCGGTACTTACTATACCCATAATAGCTCCACTAGCAGACACCGTTAATATTGGTAGAGAAGTGATTATAAACGCGTTTCAATTTGGCCATGGGCTTTTCAATTTAATAAATCCAACAGGGTTGATACTTGCATTCTTGGGTGTTGCACAAATAGGATATGACCGGTTCTTAAAATTTATTTGGCCTCTATTGGTCATGTTCGCGGTGGTCATTTTGACATTTCTAATCCTATCTGTTTATTAAAAAAGCACATGATTAAATTCTTGCAAAAAACCAGACAAAACATGCTTTCAGAAGGCAAAATAAGTAAATACGCTAATGGTGAAATTATCTTAGGCGGTTTATGGGCCTCAAAGTTTTTTCTACTTTCTATAGCGGAGTACAACAGTAAACAATTTGTTTATTTTCAATGTTAACCCACCACCAAAACCAACCAAAAAATGAAAACAACACAAACATCATTAACCCCCTTAAAAGCACTAGACCGTATTCAATCTTTAGATGTGATGCGTGGTATCGTTCTTTTCGGGATTTTATTAATGAACATTAATGGGATGGCATTGGCAAATGCATATGGTGATCCCACAGTATCAGGCGGCGCCACAGGTTGGGACCTTTACACATGGATCACTACAAATATGCTTTTTGAAGGTACCATGAGGGCCTTATTTTCGCTATTATTTGGAGCGGGTATGTTCATTCTTTTGGACCGCTTGGAAAAGAAAAGTGCTGGCATCAAGGCCGCAGATATTTATTTTAGACGGTTAATGTGGTTGCTTCTTTTTGGACTCGTTCACGCGTATCTCATTCTGTGGACTGGGGAAATTTTATTCAGCTATGCGCTTATGGGTTTTTTAGTGTATTCCTTTAGAAATATGGCTCCTAAAAAGTTAATCATCATTGCACTGGTTTTATTTACGGTAGGCACTGTTTGGAATTATGCGGATTATAGAGCTAATGTCAAATTGATGGAAAACCTGGAAATGGTAGAACAGTTTAAAACGGATGGCAAAGTGCTTACCGACGAATTAACAGAAGCTACAGAGAAATGGGAAGACCTCCAGCAAGAGCGCTCGCCAGAGGCCATTGCAGAATATAATGTAAATATGAAAAAAGATTATTTTGGTGTGGTTGCCTTCTTAGCACCTATCAATTTACATTTTCAAAAGTATTATTTATTTCGTTA
>RCNB010000394.1_pt1 | contig 30062 bp, 25 predicted proteins | sample 2041321 | NCBI WGS metagenome assembly RCNB01 (sample SAMN09708232, study PRJNA481090) | Marine sediment metagenome, whole genome shotgun sequencing project. | reverse complement strand
AACAAGTTCTATTACTGCATCATCCCCAAGATATAAATCTTTTAGGTAATGATATCTTTCTGGTTTATCGTTTATAATAACGTCTCCAACAATCGACCACCCTTCATCTAAAGCCTCTGGTATTGCAGTTGTTAGATTGTGCTGCCCTAAATAAATAGGTCTTTTATCTACTGCTTTATCCTTACAGCCTAGTAATAGAAATGGTATTATGTAGAGTAGTTTTTTCATCTTTTAAAATGATTGTACATCTGTAGTACAAATTATAATCTATTTAGTCATTGCGGGCAGCGTCGCAATCTTTTTCTCGTTTAGGTCATTGCGAACTTAGTGTACAATTATTTGTGTTTTAACTTTTGTTTTATTGTTTCTAAATTTTTTTGAAATAATTCGAGATTTCTACCCTCATTTGCGACAGCTATATCAACTGCTCTTTGATAGTTTTTATGTGAAGCTTCTAAATCACCATTTATCATTAATAATTCACCATAACTATCGAATGTATTTGCAGAATACTGATAGAGAATAGTATTTGCTCTTAAAATAGATTCAGCAATTTTTGGTTTTTCATAGGTCATTAAATATTCATAACCTAGGTTATTGATGTCTCCTTCGTTTAACAATTTTGCCGCTTGACAATCACTCAAACTTTCGAGAATTATTTTGTCTGATTTTCCCACAGTATAATGTTCAAGCTTGCTGTTTAAATCCATAAACAATTGGCTATATCTTTCATTTCTTTTTGCTTTGTAAGCTTCCGCTGCTCGTTGGGCCAAGTCAAGTGCTTTGTCATAAGCACCTTCAACACTTGTTTCTTCTTCTGGAATTACTCCAACACCTTCCCAATTAGTTTTAGTAATCGGATTAATTGCTTTTCCAGTCGGAATAAATACTCTCAAATTATCATTGATTCTCATACTACCTCCTGGATTGGCACCTCCTCCCGTGGTTTGCCCCACTAAAGTTGCCCTTTTTTGAGTTTGCATATTATATGAGAATTCTTCTGCTGCAGAGAAAGTTCTTTCGCTAGTAATAATGAATAATGGAATATCGTGCATTCTAAGTCCTCCAACTTCATCTAAAGTCCAAAATTCTTGTGTTCTATTTCCTGCTCTCCAATAAAGGCTATTCAAAAGCAATTTTTGATTAAAGAAATAACTGCATAAGTACTGAACCATGTTGGGACTACCTCCTCCATTTTTGCTTAAGTCAATGATAATGGCATCAGTTTTTGACATTAATTTCATATAAGCATCTGCAACTTCCTTCCCACTCTCTAATCCAGCAAACCCTCTTAAGTCTATATAACCTACATTTCCATCCAGAATTTTAACAGTTTTAAATCCTGCATTTGATTTTCTGGATCTGTCTATTCGAGCAAGATGTTCTTCAACTATTCTTTCCTGAGTTTTTTCTGGAGTCACATATGGTTGATTAGACCGTATACGCATATGCTTATCCTTATTAATTGCTTGCACTGACTTAGTTAAGGCTGCTGCCAAAGTTTCATCATTTTCAAACTGATCAAAATAACCATCTAACAATTGAGCCTTTAGATGCTCTTCAGTCAATTTAGCAATTTCAGGAAACACATAAAAATCATTCATTAATTGCGAGAGGTTTTGAATAACTTCTTCCTTATATTCTTTAGTAAATGAATTATCTTGTGCCTTGGATAAATTTATATTAAGAACTAATGCTATACAAAGTATAGACAATCGGGTAGTATTTTTCATATAATAAATAATTCAAGAACTAAAAAGTGATAAATATATAACTTTTGAGCAGAAGGGCTTACAAGATTTTATATATTGGATATCTCATTTTGTGTTTGTCATAATTGCCACTAACGTTTTGTGTATGGTCAGTTGCGTTGGTTAGCTCTAAATTAGTAAAAGAAAACGAACCAGAGGAAAATCCGTAGGATTTTTTGAATACACACAGACTTAGCAATTAACTATACACCCTGTTATCGGTAGTTATTTCCTTTCAAGTGTTTTTAATAGTCCGAAACAAAGCTTGTCGATATTTCCCATATTTGAGCTGTATGCCGAAACATTGGAAAGTATAATAATTCCGTTTCGATTATTCATGTCTATTGACATAGATGAAGAGTAACCTCCAGTCCCTCCATTGTGCCAAATCCAATTTTCTCCAGACTCTTTTTTTATAATATGCCAACCAAGACCTATATCCATATTTTCGTTTACGACCGATGTTTTTATTCTTGTCAATTCTAGTTCTTTGTTTTCATTGTTGAATTGGGCTATTGCGAATTTGGATAAGTCTTCAGTCGAGGATAAAATCGCTCCTGCGCCTGATAAAATCGCGAAATTCCAATTGGGAACAACTTTACCTTCAGGATTTTGACCTTTTATAAGTAATTGCTCTATCTGAATTTTCCCCGTTGTTGTTTTGGTCATTTCGTATTTGGAAAATATATTTTCTTGCAATAGTTTTTGATAGCTTTTGCTTTCTATCTGTGATAATGTATAAGCTAAAAGTCCAGCTCCTAAATTTGAATAATCAGATTTGTTATTAGTCATTGTCGAAAGTTCGAGGTCTTCAATTAGGAATTCCTTTAATTTTTGTTCGTCATATTTTTCAAAGGGGTTATCGGAATCAGCAAAAAATAAATTAAGATTTGTCGGCATCCTAGGCAGTCCAGAAGTATGATTTGCCAATTCTATAAACTTTATTTTTTGATTGTCTTTCAGTTGGAAATTGAGATATTGGTTAATGTTTTCATCAAGTCCTATTTTGTTTTCGATTACTAATTTCGCAAGAAGTGTGGAAGTAAAAATTTTAGTTATTGAACCGATTTCAAAAACGTTTCTTTCATTATTTACCGTAATAATCGAATCGTTTCCTCGTTTTATTCCATAAAATTTTGGAATCCCATTTTTGATAATCGCAATCGAGATTTGAGTATTGTTAGGAAACACTTTAGTTTTTTCAAATATTAGTTTCGATTGTTCTTTTGTGATGTTACTTTTTTCAAAATCCTGATTGTTGGATGCAACACTTATTTCTTCGTTTCCACAACTGTAGAACAAAATCGAAATGGTCAATAAAAGATGTTTTTTCATAGAATTGTTAAGGTTTATGATAATTACTGCCAACGGTCTCTTATAAGAATAGTGCGGTTTTGTGTGCGAGGATTTTCCGAAGGAAATTCAGAAGTAGCAAAATAGCAACTATGCTTTGGTTTAGGTTAAAAGTAGCGATTATTTATACACGTAGTTAGTAAAAGTATATTGATCAATTAAATTAATGAAATAGCAATTAATTGTATTATAAACAAGCTTAATTTGTATATTGATGGCTAAACCAATACAAACTATTATGAGAAAAAACATTAAATTATTTGGATTATTAGTATTTACGGCTTTAATTATTTCGGCTTGCGCAACTACGGAAAAAGAGGAAGTTCTTGATATGGAAAAAATCAATGTTGAAATTCAAGCTATGGAAGATGGTTATGCAGCTGGGGAAAAAGCTAAAGACGCAGATGCCGTGGCTACCTATTACAGCGAAGATGCCATAAGTTATAGCAGAAACAAACAACCTCTTAAAGGCAAAGCAGCTATAAGAGAAAGTATTGCAAATAATATTGTAAACGATACAACAGGAAATTATAATGTATACAAAATTGTAGACCTATTTGCGGAAGGTGATACAGCTGTTGAGATTGGTTCTTGGACTGAATTCGATTCTGCTGGAAACGAACAGCAAAATGGAAATTACATGTCCTATTTCCAGAAACGTGATGGAAAATATATATGTGTGCGAGATATGAGTACAACTACATCTCCTGTTAAGTCAGGAATGTAAGCTAAAAAGCACAACAATACATTGATGAATTTTTGCTAGCATATAGGTAATGGTGTTGTTATATTTATTATATATACACCTACAAATCCATCGGGCTCACATAAATCCTCGCTTTAACTAGTGAGGGTTTTTTGTTTGTATTATCTAGATTTGTAACATTAACTTCTTAACCCCTTAAAGCACTCAAAATTTCCCTGTTATAGCTTTTGTCGTTGACAATGATTTGGAAAAAATCCATTAGGAATGCCCTGCAATTTTCAAACTCTTTAGGGTTTTCAAAATACCTTTCACAACTATCTATCAAATCAAGCATTTCTCCTTTTTTTGATAGAAAATCTCGTCGTACTTCCTCAATAATCTTCAAGTCTCTTTTTAATCCTCTGTACTGACGCTCTGTAACAGATGTTATATATATTTCGTTGTTTGCGGTTTGTGATACCGTGGCATAACTAGCATTTACAAGTCCGCACATATCAAAATCAAAAGGAATAGGAAAGATTTCTTTATCTACATACAACAATTTAGCATTGTGTTGTTGCGCAATAGAAAAATCTATATTTCCAATCATAAATTGAAAAAATGAATTTTGAACACAACAAAGATTGTCTTGGGCTAATGGATTAATTGATCGCTCAACGAATTTCCCTTTAAAACGTTTAGCTATTTTTTTATCATCTTCAATTAAAATACCTTTAATCTCATGAATTCTAGTCTTTTTACCCTTTGCTTCTGATAAAGAAACATCAACCAATCTGGTCTTAAAGTTATAAGGAGAAATGAGTTCGTACAGCTTATAGGCAATATATTCTTTAATTACATTATCACTATTATCCTTTTGCAATAAACATGGCAGTACCAATTTTAACTTTTTGTGCCCCTTGAACATGGTGCCTTTATAGGCTGCTTTAGAAATTTTAATTTTTACCGGGACAAAATAACAATTCTCACGTCTAAAGTTCCCCCTGGCTCTTAGTTTTACATCTAGAGTTTTCCAGGAGCCATCTTTATTCTTATATGACAATATGGAATTTATATAAGTACTATCATTGGTGTTTTTCTTTAAATTTTTATTTGAATAAGTCAATTTAAGAGGTAATATGTTTTGATTTCTAAATAATTTAGAAACACTTTTTGAAGTATCAAGTTCTTTTTGCTCCTGAGCAATAACAGTAGGTCCTAAAAAAGAAAAAAGAAGCAGGAATAAATATATTATTTGCTTATTCATAATATAGTTTCTATTTTAACAAATATAACATTTTAAATAACCAACAATGAAACAGTATCTAGCGATAATTAATCATAGGACATTAATTGCAATTGCAATTTCAATAATCACGCCTATTCTCGCATATCGCTACAATATTAATTACAACATTGACTTAACACTAATTAGTATTGCTATTGTATTTCCATTGGTTTTCACCATTCGCAGCTCGTTTAGGCGTAGAGAAAAAGCATTAGAGCATTTAAGTCAATTTAGAGGTGCCATTAAAACTGTTCATTACTTTTTTTTAAGTACAACAAGTCTTGATAAAGAAAAGAAAGATGAAATTACTACTGTACTTATTGAAATAAGTGAGCGGGTTATAACCCACCTCAGTGGCAATGGCCTCAGTACAAAAGATCTTGATGATACCATAAATAAGGTCTACCTATTTATAATTGATAATAATGATATCCTTCCAAAAAGTCTAAAGGACAAAGTAATCCGTTTTATGAATGATTTGCATGAAGCCGTCGAGAATTTGCATGCTATACATACGCATAGAACACCAATAAGTCTAAAAGCTTATTGTCTTATTTTTATTTATATTTTCCCATTAATATATACCCCAACAATAATTAACAAAGTTGGTTTAGATACGACTATTTGGATAACCTATTTTGTTGTAGTCTTAAGCCAATTTATCCTGATTTCTTTATACAATATCCAAGACGATATGGAATATCCTTTTGATAAAAAAGGGTTGGACGACATTAACCTTAATAGTTTCAAAATAAATAGATAGAGGTCGAAAATTAACTGTTTGGGCTATTGTAAATAAGGAAGCGTTAAAACAAAACAATAAAAGGAGCTGTATTTTTACAATTTATTGCAGATAATTACTGTTTTACGATTATTACAATCTGTTGTAAAAAACACATATAATTCACCTCCGTCTTTGATTTTGTATTTTTTTCTGAGTTCGCCCACTGACTCCGGAAAATTCCTAACCGTAATATTAGCCTTAGTTTTTCTTAAATATTTTGATACTTCTTTTTTATTATATACGAAAATATTTTGAATTTTGAATCGTCTGCCAGGAAAATCAATTAATTCATTTGATGTGTATAAATGTGAGTGTTTATGAATTTTATCCACTTTCAATCTATAAGACAAATTATTAAAAGCACCAGATTTTAAAATCGATGCGTTCGGCTCATACAAATAGTCAAGTGGCTCACTAAATGTTGCATTTGCTACAAGTTCTTCATTAAGGTAAAAATCAAACACTTCGTTAGTTTCAGGCTTAATATTGATTGTTTTGACCTTTATATCTTCTTTATAGCCTTTTTCAAGTTTAAAAAGCAATTCTTTCACATCATTTTTAATCGCTACTATATGTATTTCTTTAGCGTATTTTAACTCAGATAAGCCAACAGAAATATCGAGCATTGGTGAAGCCTTAATTAAAATATTTTTTGAATATTTGAATAATAAATCTAAATTACCAGACACATTGGGTAAACAGTCTTTAAGATAAAATACTTTGCCTTTACTATCATGGCGCCTAGAGGGATCTATATAAATCCAATCAAAACTATTTGAAGCAGAACGAATATATTCTAATCCGTTTGTTTGAAATGTATCAATATTTGAAACCTGCAATTGATTATAATTGTGAGTCACAATATCTGACAGCTTACTATTCATTTCGCAATGTGTCACTTCCTTAAAGTACTTTGAAAAATAATAACAGTCTACACCAAAGCCTCCTGTTAAGTCAATAAGGGTTTTTCCTGTTATCAAGCACGATTTGTATTGCGCAGTTATTTCAGAAGATGTTTGCTCAATATTTAGTTTGTTGGGGTAATAAATTAAAGGAGTTCTAAACCAAGTCGGTAATTTAGCTTTGCACTTTTTTTTAGCTTCAATCTGTTCAATAACTGCTTTTGTGTCTACATCAATAAAAGAAGTCCCTTTTAGCAACAAACTTGCTATATCAGTATTCAAATTAGAATTTATAAACTCTTGATTTACAATATTTAATATTGCCTTATTCAAACTAAGACTATAAATTTTTGGTAAGCTGTTGTACTATCTTATTCTCAGACAAGAATTCCTTTAAAATCACCTTAATTGCAGTATACGCCGGTACGGCAACTATCATCCCAACAACTCCAAATAATAACCCTGAAATAATAATAACTAAAAAGATTTCTAGAGGATGAGATTTTACACTTTTCGAAAATATAAACGGTTGGCTGAAGAAATTATCAACAAGTTGCCCAATTACAAAACCAATCATGACATAAATTGTTTTAGGCAAAATCACTTCACTAAAGCTGGCTCCAAGGTTACTGGACATAGTAAGCGTTAGCATTAATACACCACCCACTAACGGGCCAACATAGGGAATAAGGTTTAACAAGGCACATAAAAATGCAATAACGACAGCGTTTTTTATTCCGAAGATTAATAGCACGATGGTATATATCACAAATAATATTAGAATTTGAAATATTAACCCAACAAAATAACGCGATAATAAATTTTTAATTTTTTCAAAAGACTTTTTTGAACGTGCCTCTTTGCTACCTGGCACAAATACCATAATACCATGCTCAAGCAAATGGCTATCCTTTAATAAAAAGAAGGCAATAAAAATAACGGAGAATAACCCAATGCTAAAACTACCAAAACCGCTAACAATAGAATTTAAAAAATCTGGAATTATGGCAAAGTCTATCTTAGAAAGTAATTTCGAGTCTTTTAACGATTGTTCGACATCAAAATTATTGAGCTGAAAATATTCGGTGAGTTGGTAATACAAATCTTCAATATTTCCCTGTAACTGATCTATATTAAGCAATGACAAATTATGCCCTTGTTCTACTATTAAAGGGATAAACATACGCACTAACCCGATTAGGAGCCCAATAAGGATAACCATTGTGGCAACAACTGCAATAGTGTTTTTAAATTTTAATTTCGCTTTTAGAAAACGAACAATTGGCAACCCAATTAGAGAAATAATTGCGGCAATAGTAATATAAACTAATACGGATTGGATTTTGTATAAAAAGAAAAGCAGCAAAGCAATGCCAATTATGATGGCCAATGCTCTTAAAATTCCGTTGGAAATGATTTTTGAATTCATATAGTAAATATAAAAAACCGTTCAGACTAATTGCTTCGTAATTTCATATAAAGCAATATTTGTTGCTTGTATAACATTCATGCTGCTATTTTGACCAAACATGTTTATATAAACTACAGCGTCAGAATTACTAAGAATATCTCCTGAAATACCAAAATTTTCATCACCAACAACAAGTACAATTGATGCATCAACAGGTAACATAAATTTATCAATCGGTTCACTCTTAGATGTGATTTCGAGCGAAATAATTTTGTAGCCATTATCCTTATAAACATTAACAACGGCTAAAGCATTTTCTTTTATTTCAAAAGGCACTTTTTTTTCAGTAGCTCGAGAAGTCTTGGTCATTTTGCGACCCATGTGAATATCCTCACCACATAAAATTATTTTTTCGACTCCAAATGCATCAGCTATTCTGAACAAGCTACCAATATTGGGTGCATTGGTGAGATTATCACAAATAAGTGTAATGGGGAAAATGCGAGGGGTGAAATTGGTATTGTAGTGGGTTAGTTGCAAAAATTCTACATTTTAGTTCTCAAAAGCATATTTCACAATATTTGCTCCCATTTTTAAGGCCTTTTCTCGAACTTCTTGAGGGTCATTATGTATTTCTTGATCTTCCCATCCATCACCTAAATCACTCTCATAGGTAAAAAGCAGTACCAATCTGTCTTCATAAAAAACACCAAAGGCTTGAGGCCGTTTAGCATCATGTTCATGTATTTTTGGTAATCCTTTAGGGAATTTATAAGCAATATTAAAAATTGGATGGTTTGCAGGAATCTCGACCAACTCAATATTCGGGAACACTTTTTTTAGCTCTTTGGTGATGTATGGCTCCATGCCATAATTATCGTCAATGTGGAGAAATCCGCCAGACATTAAATAGTTGCGTAAATTTTTTGCATCCACCTCACTAAAAAACACGTTGCCATGTCCTGTCATGTGTAAAAATGCAAATTGATATATATCTACACTACCAGCTTCAACGGTTTGAGGTTTGTCTTTTATTTTGGTATTGATATTTGTATTGCAAAACTTAATTAAGTTAGGTAAAGCAGTTGGATTACTATACCAATCACCACCTCCTTTATACTTTAAGACAGCAACTTCTTGTGCCTTAGCATTAAAGGCAGTAAAAATTAAAATAACAAAGGTTAATTTAAATTTATTCATTTGTATAAGCCACGCTATGACAAGCTACTATAGCAGCGGTTTCTGTTCGTAATCGAGTTTGTCCCAAAGTTACAGGAATAAACTCATGTTGCAAAGCCATTTTTATTTCTTTAACACTAAAATCACCTTCGGGTCCAATTAGAATCGTTACGTTTTGCTTTGCTTCCAATTCATTTTTAAGTGATTTTTTATCCAATTTTTCGCAATGCGCTATGAAACACTGTCCACTAAACTTTTCTTTAATAAAATCACTAAATCGAACAGCAACGTTAAGTTTTGGTAAATAAAAATTTAGAGATTGCTTCATTGCAGATTTTACGATTCTTTCGAAACGTTCTTGTTTAATTACTGTACGCTCACTGTGCTCACATAAAATAGGAGTGATGCTATCAACACCAATTTCTGTAGCCTTTTCAAGAAACCATTCGTAACGGTCGTTCATTTTTGTGGGAGCAACTGCAAGATGCAAAGAATAGTCTTTTGCGTGTTGAAACGTTTTAGACACAATCTCAACTTGGCAGTTTTTAACATCCGACTGATTAATTTTGGCTTCAAAAAGCCAACCTTCCCCATTGGTTATGTGCAAAATATCATCTTCCTTTTTTCTTAAAACTTTTGAAATATGTTTGCTTTCCTCTTTAGGAAATGAGAACATTTTTGTAGTTTCTGTAATGTCTTGGTTATAGAATAATTGCACAATACTAATTTTAAATCTTCAATCTAGCCGAGGCCATAATACTTTGCTCAGCAAAGTCTTGTTCTAAAAACTTTAAATAACCTACAATGGCTATCATAGCGGCATTATCTGTTGTAAATTCAAGTTTTGGGACATAAGTCTTCCAACCAAATTTTTGTTCACCACTCTTTAAAGCGGCTCGTATTCCAGAATTAGCCGAAACACCACCACCAATAGCGATGTTCTTGATGCCGGTCAACTTGGTAGCTAGTTTAAGCTTATCCATCAAAATGCCAATAACTGTATATTGAATGGATGCACAAATATCATTGAGGTTTTCATTTATAAAGTTCGAGTTTACTTTAGTTTCACGTTGAATAAAATATAATATTGCCGTCTTTAAACCTGAAAAACTAAAATTCAAGCCTTCAACTTTGGGTTTAGTGAACTTATATGCTTTTGGATTTCCCAACTGAGCACGTTTATCAATTTCTGGTCCTGCAGGATAACCTAGTCCTAAAATTTTTCCGCTCTTATCATAAGCTTCTCCTACAGCGTCATCAATTGTTTCTCCAATAACTTCCATGTCAAAATAACTATTAACCTTTACTATTTGCGTATGACCACCAGAAATAGTCATTGCCAAAAAGGGAAACTCAGGTTTTTCAAAACCTTCTTCATCAATAAAATGTGCCAAGATATGTGCTTGCATATGATTAACATCAATTAAAGGAATATTCAATCCGTACGCCAACGATTTGGCAAACGAAGTCCCTACCAATAAAGACCCCATTAAACCAGGTCCGCGGGTAAAGGCTATGGCACTAAGTTGGTCTTTAGTAATATTTGCCTTTTCTATTGCTTGATCAACCACAGGAACTATGTTTTGTTGGTGTGCTCTAGATGCCAACTCTGGAACAACGCCACCATACTCACTATGCACATCCTGTCCTGCAACAACATTACTTAAAATCTTACCGTTATAAATGACAGAAGCGGCCGTATCATCACATGATGATTCTATTCCTAATATGTAAAAGTTTTGTGATGTCATTAAGAAAACTGGGTACAATATTTGTTTATTTTGTAATCAAATAAACATCCATTGTTTTTTGTTTTAACGTATATACAAAGAAATGAAAAAAATAAGTGAGAATGCCTAAATCAAAGTTTTAAAATTGATAAGTTTACATCTCATATTTATTATTCAAATAATCCAAAAGACTTAATTATAGTATCACATTAAAAAAACAATAAAAATAGTATTAAAAATAGTAGCAATCCTGCTACTGGTTTTCATCATTTTGGTGTTATTATTTTCTATTCCTGCAGTCCAAAATCGACTAGGTAAATACACCACAAATAGATTAAACAACGATTTTGGAACCAATATAACCATCCAGAAAGTTGGGCTTCAATTCAACGGTGATATTGAGCTTAAAAATATTTTTATTCAAGACTATAAAAATGATACTCTTGCAAATATTGTAGAGCTTAATACTTCAATTTTAAGCTTTAAAAAACTGTATAATAACAAGCTCACATTTGGTGATATTGATATTGAAGGGCTTACCCTTAATTTAAAAACCTACAATGGGGAAAGTGACACAAACCTTGACATATTTGTTGCAAGGTTCGATGAAGATACACCAAGTAATGAAAAAAGCACCTTTTTATTGTCCTCTAGTGATATTTCTTTAACCGATAGTGAATTTAGAATAATTGATGAAAACCGCGAAACCCCAAATGTTATCACTTTTAAAAATTTAAATATCAATGCAACAGATTTTCTAATTCTAGGGCCAGATGTTAGCGCACGAATTAATAAATTAGGTTTTAAAGATAATAGAGGGGTAGAAGTCACCAACATGACTACCAATTTTTACTACACCTTAAGCGACATGACTTTTGATTTTCTTCAAATTAAAACTCCAAATTCTTTACTTAAGGGCAATTTAAAATTTGAATATAATCGTGAAGATTTTCAATGTTTTACTGATAATGTTAGGGTATATGCCAATTTTAATGAATCGGACATTGCTCTTAATGATTTAAATACATTTTATAATGAGTTTGGTAAAAGTCAGCGCGCAAAGCTTAACGTAACACTTTATGGGACTTTAAATGATTTATACGCTGATGATTTAGAATTAAGAACATCACGACAAACCATAGTTAATGGTGATTTTAATTTCAGAAATCTATTTAACAAAGAAGAAGATAATTTTGTAATGGCCGCCAATTTTGAAGATTTGACATCTACATATGCTGATTTAAAAGCACTGTTGCCAAATGTATTGGGCAATTCTATACCACCAGTATTAGGAAACTTAGGAAGATTTACCATGATTGGTAAATCATATTTAACATCAAAGTTTATAACGGCAGATATTGATATGAACACTGAGTTAGGTTCTGTAATTTCTAATTTAGAAATACAAAATATAGACGATATTGAGACAGCAAATTATAAGGGTAATTTAGTTTTAGACAATTTTGATGTTGGTTTATTTGTACAAGACCCTAAGCTAAGTAAAGTTTCGTTGAATTTAGACATTGATGGTGCCGGATTTACAACAGAAAATCTAAATTCACAAGTAAATGGTGAGGTTTACAGTTTAGGTTATAATGATTATGAGTATACTTCAATTAAGGTGTTGGGTAATGTAAGAAACAAAATTTTTGATGGAAATTTAGTAACGAACGATACCAATCTCGACTTAAATTTTACTGGTCTAGTTGATTTTTCGGAAAAAATCAAAAAGTATGATTTTACCGCTGATGTAGATTATGCCAATTTAAAAGCCCTCAATTTTGTAAAGAAAGATAGTGTCTCCATTTTTAAGAGCGTTGTCAAAATGAATATGAACGGGAGCAGTTATGATGATGCATATGGTAATATTACATTTAAGAATACACTTTATAAAAACGAAAACGATGAGTATTACTTTAAAGATTTTGCAATCTCTTCCAGGTTTGATGGGGACATTAGGTACATTGGAGTAAATTCTCCAGACATTGTGGAGGGGAATTTAAATGGTAATTTTGTATTTAGGGATGTGTTCAAACTCATAGAAAATTCTTTGGGAAATATTTATACAAACTTCAAACCCAATAATATTGCATCTGACCAATTTATTAACTTCAATTTTAAAATTTATAATAAAATTGCGGAGGTATTTTATCCAGATTTAGAATTAGGGAGCAATACTTTTTTTAAAGGCCATGTAGAAAACGATGCCAAAAAATTCAATCTAACTTTCAATTCCCCACAAATTAAATTAGAAGACTATTTTGCCGACAATATTCAGTTGAGAATTGATAATAAAAACCCATTATTCAACACATATATTGAGATAGATAGTATAAACACCAAATATTATGGTTTATCAAAATTTAGTTTAATAAATATTACTCAAAATGACACCCTGTTTATAAAAACCGAATTTAAAGGAGGTATAGGTAATACAGATGATTATGACCTAAACTTATTCTATACTATAAATAAAGACAACAAGTCTGTTTTAGGCTTTAAAAAATCAAATGTCTTTTTTAAAGAAAATAGATGGTACGTCAATGAAGAGAAAAATCTAGCTAATAATAAAATAGAATTTGATAGGCAATTTAAAGACGTTACAATAAGGAGCCTTAAATTGACCCATGAAAATGAAAAAATTAATCTTTATGGCTTTTTAAAGGGTTCTTCTCAAAAAAACATCAATTTAGATTTTACGGATGTTGACTTAATAAAAATTTCACCTAGAATAGATGACTTGGCACTCGCCGGCAATGTAAACGGGAAATTAAATATACAGCAACAAAACAATATTTATATTCCAGAATCGAGTGTGACTATTGATGATTTTAAAGTGAATGACTTTAATTTAGGCTCTTTTAAGGCAAATATTATAGGTAATGAATCGCTTACAAACTATAATGTAAATGTGAGCCTAAAAGATGATAGTGCAGAATCCCTTTCGGTAGTTGGTAGTTTAGATTTTTCTGGCAATAATTCAAGCCTTAATTTAGATGTTAATTTTGATGAGTTTATTCTTAATCCTCTAAATCCATTTGGTGATGGAGTAATCACGAACATTCGTGGTGATATCTCTGGTAATGCAAAAATAACGGGCAGGTTACAACGTCCACAAATTAATGGGCAATTGGATTTTGATAATGGAGGTTTGAGTATTCCTTACCTAAATGTGGATTATGCTTTTGAAGATGATACTGCAATTGCCTTAAGACAACAAAGTTTTGTTTTTAATAATGCACGTTTGACAGATTCTGAATATTTTTCTAAATCTACACTTAGCGGCAGTGTTAACCATTTCAACTTTTCAAATTGGTCTTTAGGGCTTGATATAAATTCAGATAGGTTATTGGTGTTAAATACTAAAGATGCGGAAGATGCATTGTACTATGGGACTGCATTTGTAAACGGTAATATAAACATTAGTGGCCCAACAGATGAATTAGTAATTAAAGCTGCTGTGTCATCAGAAGAAGGAACAGTGTTTAAAATTCCTCTAAATGATACAGACTCTTTTGGAGACAACTCATACATCCACTTTTTAACTCTAGAGGAAAAAGAAGCACGCTTAAAAGGTGAGAAAGTTGTCATTGAAAATATTAAAGGCCTCGAAATGGATTTCGATTTAGAAGTAAATGACAATGCAGAAATAGAAATAGTTATTGATAAAGATTCTGGTAGCTCAATCAAAGGTCGTGGAGATGGTAGTATGTTGATACAGATTAATACTAACGGTAAGTTTAATATGTATGGCGATTTCATTGCAAATGAAGGCGTTTATAACTTTGTATATGGAGGATTAATAGAAAAAGAATTCAAAGTATTACCAGGTGGTACATTGGTTTGGGAGGGAGACCCTTTAAAAGCACAAATTAATATAGAAGCGGTATATGATGGCATAGAAGCCAATCCATCCATATTGCTTGACAATCCTATAAATAGAAGTATTCCTGTAGAGGTTAAAATTCATCTCACAGGGGAGTTGGAAAAACCGCAGCCGGTCTTTGATTTAAGTTTCCCTAATGTAAACACAACCCTCAATTCTGAGTTACAATATAGATTGAATGATAATGAAAGTAAGCAATTTCAAGCTTTGTCTTTACTGGCAACAGGATCCTTTAAAAGTAATCTTAGTTTTGGTTCTCAAGATTGGATTGGTTTGTTTTCAGATAGGGCTTCTGCCATAATTAATGATATCCTATCGAATGGAGACGGTAAAGTGCAATTGCAGGTTGATTATAAAAAAGGGGATAATCGACCAGAATACCAGACGGACGATAGATTTGTAACAAGAATATCCACTAAATTAAGCGACCGTATTCTTATTAATGGTAAGGTTGGTGTGCCAATTGGTGGCGTAACTGAAACCGTTATTGCAGGCGATTTTGAAATCGAGGTATTAATTAATGAAGAAGGTACGTTCTCCTTAACATTTTTTAACCGTGAAAATAGTATTCGAAATTTTGGAGAACAAATTGGATATACTCAAGGTGTAGGATTATCATATAATGTAGAGTTTGATAATTTAAAAGAGCTTTTTCAAAAGATATTCAAGAAGAAAAAAAAGGATGACCCTGAGAGTGAGAAAAAGAATAAAAATGGGCTTCCAGAGTTTATCAATTTCAAAGAAAAAGACTCTATTAATACACGGAATTCTAGCGGAATATAAACATCTTCACAAATAGTTATTAACGAAAACGTTTGAGTTTTTTTATTTCGTTAAAATATGATAAAACATAGCTTTTTTATAGTTTAAGTTTATTAGTTTTACTTCTTTAAAGGCAAAATATGTCAAAGAAAATCAAAAAAATTGGAGTAATGACCTCTGGTGGCGATGCCCCAGGAATGAATGCCGCAATTAGATCTGTTGCACGGGCATGTGCATATCATAAAATTGAATGTGCTGGTGTTTATAGAGGTTACGATGGTGTAATTGAAGGAGATTTTGAGCCTCTTACAGCACGTGATGTAAAGGGTATTATAAATAAAGGGGGAACAATTCTTAAGTCAGCTAGATCAAAGGAATTTAGAACTGTTGAAGGTAGAAAAAAAGCATATAAAGAACTTACGAAAGCAGGAGTTGATGGATTAGTCCTAATTGGTGGTGATGGTACATTTACAGGCGCATTAATCTTTAATCAAGAGTTTGGATTCCCTGTAATTGGAATTCCGGGTACCATTGATAACGATATTTTTGGAACAACGCATACCATTGGTTTTGATACTGCTTTAAATACTGTCGTTGATGCAATTGATAAAATTCGGGATACTGCCAGTTCACATAATCGATTGTTTTTTATAGAAGTAATGGGTAGAGATGCCGGTCATATTGCCTTGAATGTTGGTGTGGGTGCTGGAGCAGAAGAAGTTTTAATTCCTGAAGAAGACTTAGGTCTTGATAGATTGTTGGAATCGCTTAACCGTAGTAAAAAATCAGGAAAATCCTCAAGTATAGTTATAGTTGCAGAGGGAGATAAGATTGGTAAAAATGTATTTGAGTTAAAAGATTATGTTGATGAGCATATGTCTTATTATGATGTTCGTGTCTCTGTTTTAGGTCATATGCAAAGAGGTGGTTCGCCATCTTGCTTTGATCGTGTTTTAGCAAGTAAAATGGGTGTGAAAGCTGTTGAAACTCTATTAGAAGGTAAATCGAACTATATGGTTGGTTTACTAAATAATAAAATGGAATTAACGCCGCTAGAAAAAGCCATAAAAGGAAAGTCAAAAATAGATTTAGAATTATTAAGAGTGTCAGAAATAATGGCAACGTAACAAAGAAAGAAAAGTAAAATGTCAAAAGTAAAAATTGGAATTAACGGATTTGGTAGAATAGGTAGAATTGCCTTTAGAGTAGCAGTTAAAAGACCAAATATTGAAATAGTAGGAATTAATGATTTGCTAGATGTGGAGCATTTGGCTTATTTATTAAAATATGATTCTGTTCACGGAAGGTTTGATGGGACCATTGATACTAAAAATGGAAATTTGATTGTTGACGGGAATGAAATTAGAATTACAGCAGAGCGCAATCCTGAAGATTTAAAATGGGATGAAGTAGGAGCTGAGGTTGTTTTAGATTGCACTGGTATTTTTACAACATTAGAAGGTGCTCAAAAACACATTACAGCAGGAGCAAAGAAAGTGGCAATTTCTGCGCCTTCAGCTGATGCACCAATGTTTGTAATGGGAGTTAATCATAACGAGATTACTGCTGCTGATACTATAGTTTCTAATGCGTCTTGTACAACAAACTGCTTAGCACCTTTGGCTAAAGTTATTAATGATAATTTCGGAATTGTAGAAGGGTTAATGACAACTGTTCATGCGGCAACTGCAACACAATTTACGGTTGATGGACCATCAAGAAAAGATTACAGATTGGGTCGTGCATCTCTTAATAATATTGTACCGGCTTCAACTGGAGCTGCTAAGGCTGTAGGGAAAGTTATCCCTGAATTAAATGGTAAACTAACAGGAATGGCATTTAGGGTTCCAACGGTTGATGTATCTGTGGTAGATTTAACTTGTCGTTTAGAAAAAAGTGCCTCTTGGGATGAAGTTAAAGCAGCTTTAAAAGATGCTTCAGAAAATGAGCTGAAAGGTATTCTTGGATATACAGAAGAAGGCGTTGTGTCTCAAGATTTTGTTTCAGAACCTAAAACAAGTACATTCGATGCCAACGCAAGTATGGCATTAAATGATAACTTTGTAAAGTTAGTATCTTGGTATGATAACGAATTTGGTTATTCGACTAAGTTGGTTGACTTAGCAGAGCATATTAGTTCTATATAAATATAAATGACCCCAATAAATGAGTATGTTTGAACCATACTGATTATTGGGGTGTTTTTTTAATAAAAGCTTATGATTTTAATAGTTGATAGTGGCTCCACAAAATGCGACTGGTTAGCAATAGATTCCGATGGGAATCAATTGTTGGAAAAGCAACGGACCAAAGGATTAAACCCCGCAATCTTATCCAGTAAGAAGTTAACTAAGACTATTAGAAAAAATAAAATCTTACGAGCTCACAGCGAAGAGGTTTCACACATCTTTTTTTACGGTGCTGGTTGTGGTACCGAAAATCCAAAAATGCTATTAGAAGTTGTTTTAAAAACAATTTTTCCAAATGCCGATGTAACTGTAAAAGAAGATACATATGCTGCGGTATATTCTACTATCAATAGCAATAATGAAGCAGCAGTTGTTTGCATTTTAGGGACAGGTTCTAATTGTAGTTATTTTGACGGCAATCAATTGCACCAACGTGTTAAATCCTTAGGATATTCTGTTATGGATGATGCCTCTGGAAACTATTTTGGCAGACAATTAATTAGGGATTACTATTTTAACCACATGCCAGAAGACATAAAAATAGCCTTTTCTAGTAAGTTTAATGTAGAAGATGATTACATAAAATATAATCTTTATAAGCAAGCTAACCCCAATGCTTATTTGGCAAATTTTGCTGAGTTTATGTTTTTGAACAAAGATTCTAGTTATATCAATAATCTCATTAAAAAAGGCATTGTTTTATTTGCTACAAACATGATTATGCAATATAAAGAAGAGCTTAAAACCGTTCCTGTACATTTTGCCGGGTCGATAGCTTTCTTTTCTCAAGACGAAATTAAAGAAGTTGGGAAAGAAATGGGTTTTACAGTTGGTAATTTTCAGCGAAGACCAATTGAGGGTCTAGTGAATTACCATATAAATAATATGTAATTAGTTAATTGCAATCATACTAATTTCTACATTGACATCTTTTGGTAATCTAACTACTTCAACAGTTTCGCGTGCAGGAGCTGATTCATCGTTAAAATAACTACCATAAACTTCGTTTATTTGAGTAAAATTGCCCATATCACAAATAAATATTGAAGTTTTTACCACATTGTCAAACGTCATTCCAGCTTCAATCAAAACTGCTTTCATATTCTCCATGACTTGCCTTGTTTCAATTAAAATGCTGTCTAGAACCAATGTTCCTGTCTCTGGATCTATCGCTATTTGCCCCGAGGTATAAAGTGTATTTCCTGTAAGAACAGCTTGATTATAAGGCCCGATAGGGGCCGGTGCCATTGTTGTAGTAATTATTTTTTTCATAATTGAGAAGTTATTTCTATTGAAGATTATAAACTACGATCACGTTGTCTTCGTTTATCGTATTTGATGTCTTTAAGAATACTTGATTTTATGCCTATAAAGAAGTTCCATGAGCTATTTGAGCTAAACGGAATCCACGAAAAGTTCATCCGCCAACTCAACAAGTCTCTTTCAAAACGTAATTGAGTATATGTGATACCCTTATTTTTTAAATCATATCCCGAAGATGCTCCAATTGACCATCTGGGTGAAATTTCAACGTCGCCCGAAAACATCAATGAATGTGACGATATTTCACTTTGGCGCCTTGTATTGCTATAATTTACTGCATACGCTAATCGGATATTCCATGGTAGTTTATAAGTATATAACTCACTCGGTTTCTCATCCTCAGAATCATTTGAATCCGAATTCAACCTTTTGTCAGCAAAATCTTGAGGTTTTCCAAATAAATCATCGTCACGACCGCCACTTCTAACGGATTCTTTTCTAGATGCTTTATCCTCTTCCTTATCACCCCCAAAACTAGTGTTAGATAAACTATAATTCATGGTTAAATTAGCACTTGTTAATCTAAACAAACTACCACCATTATTAATATTAAACTTATCAATTTTATTATTGTTATTATCCAAAGCATACGGATCAAGAGTTGCTCCAAAATTAATGCTCATCTTGTTGTCAAGTATTTGTGTCCCTCCCGAGACTCTTACGGGACTCCATTTTAAAGAATCACCGGCAATATTATATGACGTAGAAAAATTTAAATTATTAAGTAATACAATTTTTTTAGGCTCTACTACTGTACTGTCTTTATCCCTAACTTTAGCTTCAAAATTATTGCTAACCGATATGCCTACAGAACTTGCAAATGTATTGCTAGGTCTCCCAAATATAGACTGTTCAAAACGCGTGTATTCTACTTCATCTTGCGTTAACCCATCTGCATCAATAACTTCATAAGTATCATAATATTTATCAAATGCAGGTGAAATACTATAACTTATTGAAGGCCGCATTACATGCCGAATTGCCTGTATTTTTTTATCCTCACCAAAATTAAACATGCCGTATAGTGTTGTACCTAAACTTGTACTAAAATTGTAAGTTCTAAAAGCGTCAAATCCTTTTTTTTCTATTGTGACTACTTCTTGTAAATCTTGATCATAAGTTTTCTCTACAGTGTTAAGAGTCCAAGTTTCTTGAAAACTGGTACTCGCACTTAAACTTAAATATTTGAACAACTTAAAATTCGTACTTAGGGGCACACTCTGTTGCATACCAACTTTAGCTTCATCAAACATTTCTTTTTTAAAGAAAAGCGAATCTGTTGTTTGGATTCTGTTTTCACCTCTTACATTATATTGTAAGTTTATATTTTGTAAAATCCCCTTTTTACTTCCAACCTTAGGGGCAAAAGGAAACACTCTACCAACACTACCTTGAAGCGTGGGGAGTGTCATGTTGATAGTTTCTGTATTGGTGTTTTGAGAGTGTGTTGCTGTCAAGCTTAAATTAACCTGAGGTTCTCCTTGAAAGGTTTTTGAATAAGAAACAGAAGAAGACAATGTATTATTTAGAAAATTAGAGGCGTTCAATTGATTAATTGATTGTTGATAATAAGTACTACTTCCCAAATTGACCGAAGCAGAAAATCTAGAGCTAGGATTGGACTTAGCGTCTTGACTATGTGACCAACGCAAATTATAAATGGAACTCTTAGAATAATCAGGAAACCCGCGTTCGCTATTAATCAAATTCTCAAGCCTAAAACTAAGATTACCCCGAAACTTATACCGTGCAGCATAATTAGTTTCAATGCGCATACCATAACTACCATTTGTATAATAATCTCCCAACAATGCCAAATCAAAAAAATCACTTACCGCAAAATAATAGCCCCCATTTTGTATAAAATAACCTCTATCATTTTGTTCTCCAAAAGTTGGGAATATAACCCCTGAGGTTCTTGTTTGAGTTAAAGGAAAATAGGCAAAGGGCATACCTATAGGTGTTGGCACATCAGCAATAAACATATTGGTTAAACCAGTGACAACCTTTTTGCCGGGAACAACTTTTGCGTTACGCATCAGGAAATAATACTCAGGATTTTCTAAATCCTTAGAGGTTGTAAACTTTCCTCGACTGATAAAATATACCGAATCATTTTCTTTTTTTGTTCTATCGGCTATAATATAACCACCACTTTGCTCTGTTTTTGAATTAAAAATCAGGGCTTTTTGTGTATTAAAATTAAAACGAATAGAATCTGGTTCAACAACATCGCTCCCTTGTTTAAAAACCGGAGCTTGACTATAATTTCCTAGGGAGTCTTTTAAACGTCCAGCGTAAACCTCATTTTTAGAATAATCTATAACGATGATGCCAGCCTTAATTTCCATGTCCTGGTAATTTATTTGGGCATTATTACGTAAATAAATTTTTTCTTCTTTCTGATTTATGGACACATAATCACTAGCAGTATATTTAACAATATCTTTAAAAAGTTGTTCTTTTGGTTTTATTGAATCTTGTTTAGTGGAATCTTGAACTATAATATTTTTTGGTTCACTTATCAATAAAGAATCTAATGTAGTAGTAAGAGTATCATTTTTTACAATCGGCCTTATTTCTTTATTAGTTTTTTTTATATCCTGAGCATAGCAGAAAGTGTTTATAAACACTGTAAAACTTAAGGCAAAAAGTATGTTGAGGATGTTTGTTCGCAACGCTTTTAGGTGTATTTTTGTAAAAGTATGGCTCGGTTATTGAATTGCCAAATGTACATATATTTTTTTGTGATTATTTTTAATACCTAAAAAAATTAAAATTTAAAATGAACCGAGTTTTAAAGCCGTTTAAGTCTCTATGCAAACGAAGATAAAATACTTTATAGTATCCTTTATATTTTTATTAACATCAATGTCTTTTACGCAGTATGCATCTGATGATTTCGTGGTCGTTTTAGATGCAGGTCATGGTGGTAAAGATCCTGGGAATTTAGGTAATGGATTTAAAGAAAAAAACATAGCTTTAAGTATTGTTCTTAAAATAGGTAAAGAGCTTAATAAATTGGACGGTGTAAAAGTTCTTTATACAAGAACAACAGACAAATTTGTTGATTTACATGAACGCGGTGCCATTGCAAATAGAGCAGATGCTGACTTGTTTGTCTCTTTACATTGTGATGCTTGGACCCAAAGTCAAGTAAACGGGGCTTCAACGTTCGTCTTGGGAACCAAAAGAAGTGAAACTAATTTTAATGTCGCAAAACGTGAAAATGAGGTTATTTTCTTGGAAGATGACTATGAAAAGAATTATGAAGGCTATGACCCAAATTCACCAGAGTCATTAATTGGTCTAATGCTTATGACTGAGGACTATTTGGATCAAAGTATTCAATTGGCCTCATATATTCAAAACAATTTCACAAATCAATTAAAACGTAAAAATAGAGGTGTTAAACAAGAAGGCTTTATAGTATTACATCAAACATATATGCCAAGTGTTTTAATTGAAACGGGGTTTTTAACAAACAAAAAAGAAGGTAGATATTTGAACTCGAGTAAAGGCCAATTGGATATGGCAAACGCTATTAAAGATGCAATTGTAAAATACAAAGAGAGCTTAAATGATAGTTTTGATAGTTCAACCGTTGAAGAATCTACTACCGATTCGATAGATACATCATCAATTTATCCAGAAATTATGTTTAAAGTACAGATTGCTGCTGGGTCTAGAAAATTAGAAACCAAGCCATATAATTTCAATGGTCTAAATAACATTACCATGAATACTCTTGGTAATGGTTACAGATATTTTTATGGTGAAACGTCTGACTACGCGGAAATTAAGAAACTAAAAGAGGAAGCATCAAAAAAAGGATACTCAAACTGTTTCATTGTGGCCTATAAAAATGATGAAAGAATTAAAATAGATGATGCGTTAAAAACTAATTCAAATTGAGACGTTATTTAAATTAATTGCTAATTTTGTGTCTAATCAAATATATTCACTTTGAAAATAACTAGAGAAGTAAAAACAGCTGTATTGGTTATTACCAGCTTGTTGTTAATCATATATTTATTCAATTATTTAAAAGGCGAAAACCTATTTGATTCTTCCCGATCCTTTTATACGGTTTATGATAATGTTGAAGGCTTGGCCTCGTCAACGCCAGTTACTATTAACGGATTGACTGTTGGTAAGGTACAGGATGTTGGTTTTACTGATGATGGCTCTGGTAAAATACAGGTAAAGCTATTGGTTGAAAGTGATTTTGAATTTTCAAAAAATAGCTCGGCAGAGCTTTATGAAACTGGCCTTATTGGTGGTAAAGCAATAGCAATTATTCCTGCTCATGATGATGGAGAAAATGCAATGGGAGGAGATTTTCTTAAAGGCATTGTAAAAGCTGGTTTAACAGAATTAGTTAATCAGAAACTTACACCTTTACAAGGTAAAATTGAGGATGTAATGGTTAGTGCAGATTCCCTTCTTAATAACCTAAATGATGTTTTTGATGAGCAAACAAGGGCCAATCTTAGAAGTAGTATTGCTGGGCTTAGCACTACGATAAATTCATTTAAAAATACTTCTAATTCGTTAAATTCCTTAATCTCTGATAATAAAGAAAAACTGGATACCACATTAAGCAATTTTGAAAGTGCTTCTGGTAGTTTGGCTAGTATTACAGATTCTATTGCAAGTGTAAACCTAGGGCAAACCATTAAAAGATTACAATCAACTATTGAAAATTTCGATAAGCTATTAGCAAGTATAGACAAAGGCGAAGGTTCTCTAGGCAAATTGTTAAAAGACGAAGGCCTTTACAATAATATTGAGGGAGCAACAAAAGAAATGGAGGCTTTATTAAAGGATATAAAACTTCACCCAAAGCGATATTTCAGGATTTTATCGAAAAAAGAAATTCCTTATAGCGAGAATTAGCTTTCATTAACAACCAACTAAATATGAATTACTTACCAAACATATTATTTGCTATCGCGCTTATATTGGGTATTGGGTATTTTGTAAAAAACATAAAGAAACTTGTCCGTAACATTAAATTAGGACAAGATACTGAGGTTAACGATAACATGTCTCAACGTTGGAAAAACATGGCTATTATTGCCTTGGGCCAGAGTAAAATGGCTCGTCGGCCAATAGCTGGTTTTTTACATGTTATAGTTTATGTAGGTTTTATAGTAATAAATATTGAAGTTCTTGAGATTATAATAGATGGCTTATTTGGGACACACCGCATATTTTCATCTGCTGGTAGCATTTATGGAGTTTTAATAGGAAGTTTTGAAATATTAGCAGTACTGGTTTTAATAGCCGTAATCGTATTTTGGATTCGTAGAAATATTATAAAGCTAAACCGTTTTTGGAAATCTGAAATGACCAGTTGGCCTAAAAGTGATGCCAATTATATTTTATATTTCGAAATGGTTCTTATGTCGCTGTTTTTAATAATGAATGCAACTGATGTCCATTTTCAAGAAATGTCTTCAGGAAATGTTGTTAGTCAATATATAGCACCCTTCTTTATTAGCTTATCTGAAAACTCAATACATTTAATAGAAAGAACAGCATGGTGGATTCATATTTTAGGAATATTAGTGTTCTTAAACTATCTATATTTCTCTAAGCACCTTCACATTTTACTCGCATTTCCGAATACATATTATGGAAGTCTGCTACCTAAAGGTCAACTAAATAATCTTAAAGCAGTAACTGATGAAGTAATGTTGATGATGGATCCAAATACAGACCCTTTTGCTGCACCATCTGGAGGCTCTGCTGATGAAGAACCTGCAAAGTTTGGAGCCAGTGATGTTCAAGATTTAAGTTGGGTACAGTTGCTAAACTCTTATACATGTACAGAATGTGGACGATGCACGAGCGAGTGCCCTGCAAATCAAACGGGTAAAAAGTTGTCACCTCGTAAAATTATGATGGACACACGAGACCGTTTAGAAGAGGTTGGTGAAAATATTGATAGTAATAAAGGTGAATTTAAGGACGATGGAAAACAATTACTGGACGACTATATAACTCGAGAAGAATTATGGGCTTGTACGTCATGTAATGCCTGTGTAGAAGCTTGCCCAGTAAGTATAAACCCGTTATCAATTATTTTGGATATGCGACGCTATTTGGTGATGGAACAGTCGGCTGCTCCAACTGAGTTGAATAACATGATGACAAATATTGAAAACAACGGTGCTCCATGGCCTTATAACCAAATGGATAGGCTAAATTGGAAAAACGAATAAACTAAACAAGATGAGCGAATTACTCAAAGTACCAACCATGGCCGAATTTATGGCTCAAGGAAAACAGCCAGAGGTTTTGTTCTGGGTTGGTTGTGCTGGAAGTTTTGATGATAGGGCAAAAAAGATTACTAAAGCATTTGTTAAACTTTTAAACAAAGCAAATGTAGAATTCGCTGTACTTGGAACTGAAGAAAGTTGTACAGGAGACCCCGCCAAAAGAGCAGGAAATGAGTTTTTGTTTCAAATGCAGGCCGTAACGAATATCGAGGTTTTAAATGCGTACGAAGTAAAAAAAATTGTAACTGCTTGTCCTCATTGTTTTAATACTATAAAAAATGAATACCCTGAGTTAGGAGGTAATTATGAAGTTGTGCATCACACACAGTTTTTAAAATCACTTTTGGATGATGGTCGTTTAACTGTCGAAGGTGGACAATTTAAAGGAAAACGAATTACATTCCATGACCCATGCTATTTAGGGCGTGCTAATAATGTATATGAAGCACCCAGAGAATTAATTCAAAAATTAGAAGCTGAATTAGTTGAAATGAAAAACTGCAGACGTAACGGATTATGTTGTGGAGCAGGAGGAGCGCAGATGTTTAAAGAATCAGAAAAAGGTGATAAAGATGTTAATGTAGAACGTACAGAGCAAGCACTTGACGTAAAACCAGACATTATTGCTGCAGGATGCCCATTTTGCAATACAATGATGACTGATGGTGTTAAAACCAAAGAAAAAGAAACTGACGTTGCCGTTATGGATATTGCTGAACTTATTGCAAACGCTCAAGATTTATAATATGTTAAAAGCTGCACTGATAAATGGTTTAATTTGGACTACCGTACTAACTGTAATTTTCTACTTTACCCATAAAGTGATAAATCTAGGCAATTCAATTCTTATTTTTTTAGTGTTTAGCGGATTGGGAGCATTCAAATACTATATTAAGTCAAAACGTAATTAAGATAGAGCAATAAAATGTTAGTAGCTTTCAATATTTTACCCGAAACATCAAGAGTTTGGATTTACCAAGCCAATCGTTCATTAACTGAACAAGAGATTAAAGAAATAGAATCTAAGTTAGATATCTTTATTGAGAATTGGACTGCTCATGGTAGCGATTTACAATCAGGTTATCTTATTAAATATAAACGATTTATAGTTATTGGGTTGGATCAAAACTTAAATAAAGCTACAGGCTGTTCTATTGACGCTTCTGTTTATTTTATTCAAGAATTAGAAAAAGACTATAACATTGATTTAATGGATAAAATGAATGTTTCATATAAGCAAGGAGAGTACATTGCATATAAAACACTTATTGAATTTAAAAAAATGGCTAAAGATAAAGCTGTTTCTAAAAACACTATCGTTTTTAATAATCTGGTCAATAACATCTCAGAATTTAAAGAAAATTGGGAAGTTCCGGCCTCAGAGAGTTGGCATAGTAGATTTGTTAAATAGTTGGACTTTTTAATCTTTTCGTTAGCATTTTCGTATACTATTTAGGCTTTTTTTACAACTATAGTAAAATGTTTATTTTGATTAAGTATTAAGCCTAAAAAACTTTCATATATCAAATAGAATAATGATTTTTATGACTCTCAAAAAGTAAATATAAAAATATGGCTAACGAGATTATCTTATTAAACATATCAGGGCAAGACAAACCGGGTCTAACATCTAGTTTAACGTCTGTTTTGGCTGAATATGGTGCCAAAATATTAGATATTGGACAGGCAAATATTCATGATACTTTATCCTTAGGCATATTATTTGAAATTAAATCTGGAAAAAAATCAGCAGCGGTACTAAAAGACATACTTTTTAAGTCATATGAACTTGGTATTACTGCTAAGTTTACACCCATTACGCTTGAAAACTATGAGAAGTGGGTGAATCTTCAAGGCAAAGATAGATTCATTGTTACAATATTGGGAGAAAAACTGGCGGCTATACAAATATCTGAAGTTACTAAAGTAATTTCAGAAAAGAATTTAAATATAGATTCCATTAAAAGACTTACCGGTCGTTTATCTCTCGTAAAAGAAGAAGAATATCCAAGAGCTTCCATCCAATTATCTATAAGAGGAGAAATAGATTGTAAAGTTGAGTTTACTGAAAAATTCATGGAGATTTCGCGCGATCTTGATGTAGATATCGCGTTTCAAGAAGATAATATTTATAGAAGAAACAGACGTTTAGTTTGTTTTGATATGGATTCCACATTAATTCAAACCGAAGTTATTGATGAGTTGGCTGAATTAGCCGGAGTTGGAGCAGAAGTTAAAGCAATTACAGAATCTGCAATGAATGGGGAAATAGACTTTAAGGAAAGTTTTAAAAGACGCATGAAATTACTTAAAGGATTAAGTGAAGATGTGTTACATGATGTTGCTGCTAATCTACCTATAACAAAAGGGGCAAAAAGACTAATCGATACATTAAAAAGTTATGGATTAAAAACAGCTATATTATCTGGTGGGTTTTCATATTTTGGACACTATTTACAAAAGGAGTTGGGTATAGACTATGTGTATGCAAACCGATTAGAAATTAAAGATGGTGTTTTAACTGGCGGTTATCTTGGTGATATTGTCGACGGTGACAAAAAAGCAGAGTACCTTAAAGAAATTGCACAAAAAGAAGGTATAGATATTAATCAAACAATAGCTGTGGGTGATGGTGCAAACGACCTGCAAATGCTTAATATCGCCGGTTTGGGGATAGCTTTCCATGCAAAACCAACAGTAAAAGATAATGCTCAAAGTTCTATATCGAATATCGGATTAGATGGCGTGCTATATTTGTTAGGTTATCACGACAGACATATCGACTTAATCAAATAACTTTAAAATTGGGCATTTCTACAGTTGAACTTTACATTAGTATGTTAAAATAATCACAACAATTTAGTTTGCTAAAAACAATAGTAATTAGGATTCGTTTTAATAAAAATTAAAATATTGTAAATACCACTACCGTTTCACGACTATTAGTTTACTTAAATTTTTAGAATTAAGTAATAACAGTTAACATGTGATTTATTATTATATATAATTTACAATTCTATTCTTAAATAGAAACGTGACAAAATAATCAAATGAAAAAACAAATTATATTGCTTTTTTGTATAATAGTTATATCTAACGAAGCTATTTCTCAGGAATGGTTTACAGATTTTGAACTGGCAAAACAAGAGGCAACGACAAGCAAGCAAAATGTTGTATTGGTATTTCAAGGATCTGATTGGTGTGCTCCATGTATTAAATTAGAGAAGGAGATATGGAGTAGCGAGACCTTTAAAAAATTGACTAAAGACCATTTTGTAATGTTAAAAGCTGATTTTCCAAGAAGAAAAGCGAATAAACTTTCAGAAGAATTGGCAGTTCAAAACGCAAAACTTGCCGAAAAATATAATAATCAAGGTTTTTTTCCACTTGTAGTTGTGTTAAACAATGCAGGTAAAGTATTAGGTAAAATAGGGTATGAAAAATCTTCACCCGATGCATATTTTAAAAAATTAACATCCTTTGAATAATTCATTAAAAATAAACCTCAGTTTCCTTTTATTCCTAGTGGTATTTGTTTCGTTTTCTCAAGAAACTTATAAGAGAGCACTTAAATTAATGGGGAGTCGTTTTGACATTTCTATTGTTGCAGATACACAAGCTGAAGGAGATGCTTATATAGACATGGCAATTCATGAAATTAGCAGAATAGAAAATTTGATTTCTTCTTGGGATCCAAACTCCCAAACAACTTTAATAAACAAAAATGCAGGAATAAAACCAGTAAAAGTTGATGGGGAATTGTTTCAATTAATTCAACGTGCTTTAAAAATCTCAGAATTAACTAGTGGAGCGTTTGACATAAGTTATGCTTCGATGGATAAAATATGGAAGTTTGATAAGAGTATGACCGAAATGCCATCAGCAGAGGCCATTAAAAATTCCGTTGCTAAAGTAGGGTACAAGAATATAATTTTAAATACAGAAAAAGGAACAATTTTTTTAAAACTAAAAGGAATGAAAATTGGTTTCGGAGCCATTGGCAAAGGCTATGCTGCAGATAAAACAAAGGCTCTGTTAATAAAAAAAGGAGCAAAGGCTGGTATAATAAATGCATCTGGAGATTTAAATGTTTGGGGGAAACAACCCAATGGAAAAGATTGGACAGTTGCCATCAAAAATCCACTTAATAAAGAAAAGGTCTTTTCTTGGTTACCAATACAAAATAGTGCTGTAGTAACCTCAGGTAATTATGAAAAATACATCACTTTTAATGGAGAATTATATTCTCATATAATTGATCCTAGAACAGGGTATCCTAGTAAAGGTCTTTTGAGTGTTTCAGTATTTACTAAAAGTGCAGAATTGGCCGATGCTTTGGCCACATCTATTTTTGTAATGGGAAAAGATGTTGGGTTAGATTTTATTAACCAACTCAAAAATATAGAATGCATAATAGTAGATGATACAGGAAAAGTATTCTACTCTAATAACATAGATAAAAAGAAAAATAATCAAACAAATTAGTTATGATAAAAAAAGTTATCCCAATCGCAATTATGCTACTTTCACTC
>RCNB010000393.1_pt1 | contig 30073 bp, 21 predicted proteins | sample 2041321 | NCBI WGS metagenome assembly RCNB01 (sample SAMN09708232, study PRJNA481090) | Marine sediment metagenome, whole genome shotgun sequencing project. | reverse complement strand
ACCTTTAGCGCCAAAACCCAAGAAGTTGTAGCGATCAGTTTCTTGCAAATCGTCACTATCTAAATAATTAAAATAATCTATTCTTTTATAAGATGTATTAGCGGCTGATACAGACACAAATGTGTTGAAGTTTTCATTGACATCATACTCTAACTGACCAAAGACACCTAGCCAACCTACTTTACCATCATTATGATAAGAGAATTTATCTCCTACCTGTACAGCAGAGTTTGGATTATTTACATCATCATCCACTAATAAAAATTGTCCTCCTAATAAATCGGTTACTTCTCTAAAGTGAATCCCCGTATAGTCTCTCCAATCTAATCCGGCTAATAAAACAAGGTCATCAGATAAATCAGTTTTTAAAGTAGATAAAATCCCATACCAATTGTGATCGTTACGAGATGCTCTTAAAACTGTAGTTGCACCATTTGCGCCACTTGCGATGTTCTCATCAACTATTCTATCTAAATCAACAGGGCCAGAATTTCCTATTCTGTAATCATCACTACTAAATTTTGATCGGTCACTTCCTGCAGTTCCACCGCCACCACCTGAACCAAAGGAAGCATATGCAGCAGTTGATAGTATAGATTTTTCACTAATATTCCAATAGTGATTTAAAGAAATTTGTGGTTTATGATAAAAATTGTCCTCAATATGAAGTACTTCACCATTTTTATATCCCCAGTCAGAATTATACTTAATACCGCTTTCACTATTTCTGTAAGTTTCTATAGTATGTCTGTTTTGTCTTTGCCCGTGACGCTGTTTAGCTCCAAACGCTGTAAAAGACAATTTGTGATCATCATTAATTTTCTTCGATAAATTCACAAAATAAGATACTCCACTAAATTCTGTTCCATCAACATAACCATCTCCATCTGTTTTGGCGCCAGAAACCGTCGCTGCAAAGCCATTCTCCATTAAACCCGTTGAATACGTTAAAGTATATTTTTCATAACCGTCATTTGCTAATGTTGTAGAAAAGGCACCGCCAGCTTCAATATCTGTTGTTTTTGATATGATATTAATTGTTCCACCAATAGATGGTACCGCTACTTTAGATGCTCCAAGACCTCTTTGAACTTGCATAGATCTTGTTACATCTGCAAGACCAGCCCAGTTAGACCAAAATACACGACCATTTTCCATATCATTAACAGGAACACCATTAATCATAACAGCTACGTTGTCTGATTTAAATCCTCTTAAGTTAATTCTACCATCTCCGTATCCACCACCTGCTTTAGTAGCATAAACACCTGGAGTAGATTTTAAAATTTCAGGAAACTCTTGAGTTCCTAATTTTAATTCAATTTCAGAAGCTTTTACTGTAGATACAGCCACTGGCGTCTTTCGATCCACAGCAACTGATGCAATAATTTGAATCTCTTGTAAACCAAATTCACTTGAATCCATTGTAATTGTACCTAAATCTGTATCTCCTGAAACAGATACTTCTGTAGTTAAATACCCCACATAAGAAATAACCAAAACAGCGTCGCTTGATGTGGTTCTTAAAGTGAAATTACCGTCAAAATCGGTAGAAACTCCATTCGTAGTTCCTTTCTCGATTACGTTAACCCCTAAAAGAGGTTCATTAGTTTCAGAGTCCGCAAGGGTCCCTGTAACTGTACTTTGCGCTAGTGCACTGGTAGTAAATACCATTGCCAAGGCAAGTAATAAAAATTGAGTAGTTTTTTTCATACTGAAAAATTAATTTGAATTAGTTTTTGTCAAAATTAAGGATTAATAACTACATTTTATTAACTAAACGTTAACAAATATGCAGCACGTGAAGATACATACAATTATTTAAGTTTTCCAAATTTTAACAATAGAACCTATTAACTTAGTTTTTAACAAAGGTTATGTTAAATTTTTATAATAGTCTATGATATTATTAGTAGAAGCATCATGATTACCAATTTTTGATGTCGTTAAATCTGTCAATACTTTTCCTGCAAGTTGCTTGCCTAGCTCAACACCAAACTGATCGTAACTATAAATATTCCAAATTATACCTTGAACAAATATTTTGTGCTCGTACATAGCAATTAGCTTTCCTAAGCTCTCAGTAGTCAATTTTTTAATAAAAATTGTGTTTGTAGGCTTGTTCCCTTCAAAAACTTTAAAAGGACTAATCTGATTTATATGGTCTTCAGAAGTGTTTAAAGCTCTGAGTTCTTGCTCAACTTCATCTTTTGTTTTGCCATTTAAAAGCGCCTCCGTTTGTGCAATAAAATTGGACATAAGTTTGTCCTGATGGTCTTTGTTACCGTGAAGGCTTTTCGCAAAGCCAATGAAATCTGTTGGAATCAGTTTTGTCCCTTGATGTATTAACTGGAAAAAGGCATGTTGCGAATTTGTTCCAGGCTCTCCCCATATTATTGCGCCCGTTTGATAATCAATAGGATTCCCATTTCTATCAATACTCTTTCCATTACTTTCCATAATGGCTTGCTGTAAATAGGTTGCAAACTGATTCAAATACTGAGTATATGGTATTATGGCTTCGCTCTCCACTTTGAAGAAATTGTTATACCAAACGCTGATAAATGCTAAAACCACTGGAATATTAGAGTCAAACGACTCATTTTTAAAATGCATATCCATTTTATGGGCTCCAGAAAGTAAACTTTCAAAATTCTTATATCCCACAGATAAGCTTATACTTAGTCCCACTGCACTCCATAACGAAAATCGGCCTCCAACCCAATCCCACATTGGGAAAATATTTGAACGCTCAATCCCAAAGGCTTCAACTTTTTCTACATTGGTTGATACTGCCACAAAATGTTTTGATATTGCTTCGTTATTTGCCGATTTTAAAAACCATTCTCTAATTGTATTTGCATTAGACAACGTTTCTTGAGTAGTAAATGTCTTTGAAACAATTACAAAAAGTGTGGTTTCTGGGTTTAATTTCTTTATAACCTCATTGACATGATCACCATCCACATTACTTACAAAATGTGTCGTTAGATGATTTTTGTAATACTGAAGTGAATCCACAACCATTGCTGGACCAAGATCAGATCCTCCAATACCAATATTAACAATGTCGCTAAATGCTTTACCTGTATATCCTAATCTATCACCATTCACAACTTCGTTGGTAAAGGATTCTATTTTTCTTTTAACAGTATAAATCTCAGGTACAATATTTTGTCCATCAACAAATACCTTATCTCCTTCTGTAGTTCTTAAAGCTGTATGCAATACTGCCCTGCCTTCTGTAATATTAATCTTTTCTCCTGCAAAATAACTTGCAATTGCACCTTTTAAGTTAATTTCATCTGCTAATTCCAAAAAAAGATTAATGGTCTCTTGTGTTAGTCTGTTTTTGGAAAAATCAACAAAAAAATCGTCCCATTTTATCGTGAAACGATTTGCTCTGCCAGCATCCATTTCAAACCATTGCCTCATGTGCACATTCTTTATACTATCGAAATGGTCTTGTAATTTGTTCCAAGATTTAGTTTGCGTTGGGTTTATATTATTAAGTGTCATTAATTTAATTTTGTAATAAGCTCTTTAGTTATTTCTTCTGGAAATTTATCATCTATAAATTGAATACTATCCAACTGTCCTTTTAATGGTTGTATATATTCTAAAAACTTAATTTTTAAACTCTCAGAAATTGGTTTTGCTTCCGGCAACTTCTGCCTAAAGGGATCTACTTGCTTTCCGTTTTTCCAAAAACGATAGCACACATGTGGGCCGCCAGTATTTCCGGTCATACCAACCCAGCCAATAACATCACCTTGCTTAACAAAATCACCAACTTTAGATTTGCGCTTTTTCATATGAAGATACTGTGTCGAATATGTTGCATTATGCTTAATCTTAACATAATTTCCGTTGCCTCTATTATAACTTGCTTTTACTACTGTACCATTGGCCGTTGCCATAATAGGCGTCCCTACATTTGCAGCAAAATCTGTTCCTCTATGTGGTCTAATTCTATTGCCATAATAGGCTATTCGTCGTCTTAAATTATATCGAGAAGAAACACGGCTAAATGAAACTGGCGCTTTTAGAAATGCTCGTCGTAAGTTTTTGGCTTCTTCGTTAAAATAATCTACTATACCTTTTACGCTATCGGTTTGAAATTCAAAGGCATATAGCGGTTGGTTTTTGTGTTCAAAATAGGCTGCTTTAATGTTATCTACTCCAACATAAATACTATCATCTATGTACTTGTCGGTGTAAATCACTTTAAATCTATCGCCTTTTTGAAGTCTATTAAAATCTATGGTCCATGCATATATGTCATCAGCCATTTTATAGGCCAGTAAGACGCTTAATCCTTGTTCGTCTAATGATTCAGAAATATTGGTTTTGATAACTCCAGTAGCAACTTTTTCAACGTACTTAATCAGTTTTTTGCTTGTATATGCATGAATGGAATCCAGAAAATTAATAACTACATAGTTTTCTCTGTTAGGTTGGTAAATAAAACATTGTGGTAATTGTAAGGAGTCTTTAGAGCAAAGTAGCGTGTATGGTTTTCCTTCTTGAAGTTTTGCAATATTAAAAGTATCTTTTGCTTTTTCAACAATATTATAAATTTGAGGGTAGCCAATTCTATTACGCTCCATTATTTGACCAAAACTATCTCCTTTTTGAATTGTATCTCTTAGCACAACAAAATCGTTTAGGTTAAAACCAAACTCATAGCGCTCGACTTCCTCTTCTACAATGATTTCTTGAGGCGGCAATAAATCAAGAGTATTAACGTCATTTTTACATGATAATACAGCAACTAATATTACTAAAAACCCTAATACCTTATATTTTACTTTGATTTTGCTATTAATCATATTATAGGTTTTCTCCCCAGTTATCAATTTCTTCTTGGCTCCAAATTTCTGGAAAAAATATTCGTTTTTGGTATTTTGGGTGCATATATTTTTGCCAATCGCTACCACCTGTCGCTTCGCCATCACTATCCGCTCCTAAAATATAGTGCTTTGCTGCATTATAGTGGGCCATAACCCAAGTGATATTAACCGTATAATCATAATGCCTCATGGCCTTTACCAAGTCGCTATCTTCTTGATCAGCATCAGGGAGTTCCTTAAATCTTGACCACAAATTTTTGGTGTTATATACTTTCATGAAAGTGATAAAATCTTCTTTGTAGCGGTCTTCAAAATTAATTAACAGTTTTGATTTTTTTCCAGTTTTATAATCCTTTCCAGCTGCCTGCCAATACAAATGCTCAAAAGCATGCTCAAATGGTGAGTTTCTATCTATATTGGATCTAAACCTATTGTCAATTAGATTGATTAATTCTGTAGAAGCAAACTCAATCATTCTATATTGTCCACTTTGGAATCCGCTGGCGGGTGTTAATGTATGCCTAAATTTAATATACTGCTCCCTTTCCATTCCTTCTCTCATAATATCAAAAGATGTGGTAAGCATATCAAAATAGCGACTAATCCTCATTAATTTATCTTCAAAAAACCTAGCATCTAGGTCTTTATTTTCTGCAACTTGGGAGATTTCCCAAAGAATCATTTTAAATATAAGTTCATTGATTTGATGATACCCAATAAACACCATTTCATCTGGAAAAGTAGTCCGCTGTGTTTGCAAACTCAGTAAAGCATCTGTTTGAATATAATCCCAATAAGTAATTGATTTTGAGTAAAGTAATCCTTCTAAGTAATTTTCGGTATCTTCACTTAAGGCATCATATTTTGCCTGTATTTTACTTAAGAGATGGCTATAATCTGGTTGGTCGGGCATAATTAATTAATCAAACTGTATTTTGAATGAATGTTTTAAACCTTTAAAGGCCTCTAAATCTGCTCTTAAAGATCCAATTGCCAAATCGGCTTTAATGCGTAAAGGTACTTTATTATCATCTGCGCTGACCCATAATGTTAAACTTTCTTCTTCCTTAAAAACTCTCCCAGCCATTACTAACGGACGGAATTTTAAGCACTTTACTTTACCAAAAGTGGTTCTGATTGTTTCGCGTCCTAAAAACTTGAGCTTAAATATATAGTTTTCAGAATCAAAAAACATATTAAGTGTTACCTCGTCACCAGTTACAATACTATCCGTTTCATAATTATTGCGCAAGTAATAAAAAGCAGAAACCATATCTTGAACACCAATTTCAGTATCAATAATCGTTTTCTTCTTTTTCTTTATGTTGTTTATATAGGCTTTTTGATTTGCATGATCAAAATCTATTTCAAGTTTCTTTGTATATCCCCCTTCATCAATATCCCTAATAAATTTGTATGGCAATCCCGTTTCCGTATCGAAATAACTTTCGTAGCGATCTTTAACTTTAAAAAACCATTTAATCGCTCCTGTGGTCCAACCCTTCCCGACAACATGATATACAGGTTTACCGTCTAACATTTTCTCCTTTAATTGCATGGTGGCGTTCCCCGCTTTCATCCAGCCACTATAACTCATCCTGAATTTAAACCATTCACCAGATTGGAAGGCAGATTTTTCTTGGGCATAAGACATATGCATAAACACTAATGCCAATAATATAAGTAGATTCTTTTTCATAAATTGAGTAATTGTATTGTAACTATTTAACTCTATTTTTATTGTCAGTTATATTGAAATTACAATTACTGTTCCAAAAGTATTAAAACCAAAAAACTCTGTCAACGTTAAAACAGAGTTTTTTGTACTATTTATATTAAATGTTTGTTAAAGAGTCCCTCGTTTTGCTTGCTCCCTTTCAATTGACTCAAAAAGAGCCTTAAAGTTTCCTGCTCCAAAGCCTTTGGCACCCATGCGCTGTATGATTTCGAAAAACAAAGTTGGTCGATCTTCAACTGGTTTTGTGAAGATTTGCAATAAATACCCTTCTTCATCGGCATCTACCAGAATTGACAGTTTTTGAAGTTCTTTAATGTCTTCTTTCATCATCTCTCTATGAACTCCCAATCGCCTTGGTATGTCGTCATAATACGCTTGTGGTGGTGGTGGAAGAAATTCTATTCCTCTTGCCTTAAGCAGTTTTACTGTTTTAATAACATCGTCGGTAGCTACAGCAATATGTTGCACCCCCGAACCTTCATAAAAATCTAAATATTCTTCGATTTGAGATTTTTTAGCAGCCTTTGCTGGTTCGTTTATTGGGAATTTTATACGTCCATTGCCATTACTCATCACCTTACTCATTAAAGCAGAGTATTCTGTATGAATTTGCTTGTCATCAAAGGATAAAAAATTAACAAAACCCATTACATCTTCATACCACTTTACCCAAGTATTCATTTGTCCCCAACCAACATTTCCTACCATATGGTCTATATATTTTAAACCAACTGGTGTTGGGTTATAATCTGATTCCCATTTTTGGTAACCCGGTAAAAAGGTTCCGTTATAATTCTTACGTTCTACAAACATATGCACGGTTTCGCCATAGGTGTATATACCAGCCCTAACAACTTCTCCATATTCGTCTTTTTCAACGATTGGTTCCAAATAGGGTTTGGCTCCTCTTTTTGTGGTTTCTTCAAAAGATTTTCTAGCATCATCAACCCAAAGAGCAATGACTTTTACACCATCACCATGCTTTACTATATGGTTATTTATTGGCGATGCACTATTAAGAGGTGTCGTTAAAACTAGTCTTATTTTATCCTGCTCAAGCACATAGCTCACAGAATCTTTAGAGCCCGTTTCTAAACCTTTATAGGCATAAGACTGAAAACCAAATGCTGTTTTGTAAAAATGTGCAGATTGTTTGGCATTACCAACATAAAACTCTACATAGTCTGTCCCTAAAAGTGGAAGGAAATCTTGCGCTCCCTCAAATATTTTTTCTAAACCGTAGTTTACTGATTTAACTTCTTTACTCATGATAATCTATGTTTTTATATTATTCCTGAGAAAGCAGGAACCTTATGTTTTGAATCTAACTTTTAAAAAAAATTCCTACCAATGCAGGAAGAATGGCAACTTATTCTAACCAAGATTTATAATAATCTTCATCAGCTATTTTCATGGCTTCTTCGGTAACCATCAATGGTTTGAATGTGTCTACCATAACCGCCAATTCTTCGGTTTCCGTTTTACCAATACTTCGTTCCGCAGCTCCGGGATGAGGCCCATGGGGTATGCCTGCAGGATGCAATGAAATATGCCCTGGCTCAATATCATTTCTGCTCATAAAATCTCCATCAACATAATATAATACCTCATCGCTATCTATATTGCTATGGTTATATGGAGCAGGAATGGCCTGTGGATGGTAATCGTAAAGACGCGGTACAAAACTACAGATTACAAAAGCATCACTCTCAAAAGTTTGATGTACTGGTGGTGGTTGATGTACACGACCGGTAATAGGCTCAAAATCGTGTATTGAGAATGCATAAGGATAGTTATACCCATCATAACCTACAACATCAAATGGATGACTAGCGTATACCATTTCTATTATCTCTCCCTGCTTTTTTACTTTTATTAAAAAGTCTCCCGTTTCATTGTAAGTTTCCAATTCTTCAGGTCTACGAATATCTCGTTCACAAAATGGTGAGTGCTCCAATAATTGCCCAAACCAATTACGATAACGCTTTGGTGTATAAATAGGCTTATGAGACTCGACAATAAACAATCTATTATCCTCCGTATCGAAATCTATTTTATAGATTACTCCGCGTGGTACTAATAAATAATCTCCATATTTAAAATCAAGATTACCGAGCATAGTGCGCAGTTTCCCAGTCCCTTTATGGATAAAGATTAATTCATCGGCATCGGTGTTTTTATAAAAATAATTCTCCGTCGATGTTTTTGGTGCAGCCAATATAATTGTACAATCACTATTTGTAAGTATGGCTTTTCTACTCTCTAAATAATCAGCCTCAGGCTTTACTTGAAAACCTCTTAACCGATATGATTGTAAATTGTTTGATTTTGCGATTTTTGGCGCAACACTGTACTGTTTATTTATACTCTTAACTTGTGTTGGCCGTTGTTCATGGTAACTATTTGTTGACATCCCATCAAACCCAATGGTGCCAAACAACTGCTCATAATATAAATCTCCATTTGGCTTACGAAATATTGTATGACGCTTTGGAGGAATGCTTCCTAATTTATGATAAAATGGCATTTTTTAAAATTGAATAATTAATAAATTATTTTATAAGATTATATCATAATCCTAAACATTTACATAAGGTACAAAAATGCCCGCTTATTCAGGATTCCTCTTGATAAGATAGTGTAGATATATCAATAAATATGTCCAAAATGGTTGCATAGTGACACAAATATCGTAAAAATTAGTGAGATATTACGTCTTTAAAAATATCTGAGCGACTAAATATCTTTACCCTTAGCTTCAATGAAAATTAAAACCAAAACCCTAAATTGAAAAACCATTTACTATTACCAGTTTCTGGTGACCATGTATATTTTGCTTCAATTGGTCCTAAGAATGTTTCGAATGCATAACCAAAAGCATAACCACTATAATCTGGAGCAGTAAACCAATTTCCCTCTTTAATAATATTATCCCCAACATTAGCATAATTTGCACTAAAATTAATATGGTGGTGCTTGAACAGTTCGTAGTCAAAATTAATCAACCCCTTTACAAAACTATCACCCGTTATAGAAATATGGTCATAGCCATAAAACGAAATAAAGTTATTTATCAAGTTGTTGCTATAACCCCCAAGCGCATAATTTAACGATTGGTTTGAAGGATCCCCTATTCTAAATCCGCCTTGAGATTCAAGAAGTATTGAAAATTTATCAGAAAAAGATAGTGCATAGCCTATTTTAGCTTTAGCAAAAGAAAATTCGGCAAAATTATTATTAAAGTCTGACGAAGATAGATACAAATGAAAATCTCCGTCAAACAAGAATCCTTGATTAGGGAAATGCTTATTATCATAGGTATCAAATTTTAAATTTCCAAAAACACTGAAAAAATCGCTATTTTCAAAAGTGGTGTTTTCATTTTCGGGATTCTCATCATCAATAACTGTTTCTGTAGTAATTTTGAGTCGCTTGTGTTCGGCACCAAGTATTAAAGAAAAATCCTTTCTAAAAAAGGTTTGCAAATAAAATTGGTTAGTTAAATCCCCTAATTCAATATCCATTTTATTAAGCCCTGTGCTGAGTAACTCATCCTCATCTAAGAATAAGGACGCACTAATACTTTTATGAAAGGTATTGTATCTAGACCTTAATCCTATACTCCAATAAAAACCCTTATCAATATAATATTCAAAATTATATCTTACATTATCCCCAAGTATGAAATCGAAAGAAGCTACATCATTGTTGAATAATATTCGCTTTTGAGTAATGTTTAATAAGCCTGCGCTTTTATATAAATCGTCATAGTGTATCCCCAATTTCAATTCAGTGTTAACATCACTTTCCTTAACATTTGCTATCAAATTATATCCATCATTATTTGGTTTAAATTGATACAAAAAACTATCAAAATTATTTGTTGCGACAAGGTTATTTACGCCTTTATTAAAATATTCATAGCTTACTTTTTCGTTGGATTTTAATTTCAACTTACCTAACACATAAGATCTAGTATATTTCTTATTACCATTGACTGAAATACCATTAATTTTAATACTATCAGCTATTGGAACATGAACTGGTTTTTGGACCTCCTTGTTTTGTTGTTGCGTCAAAGTTTTTAACTCAGCAACCTTTGCGATTGCCGCTATACGACCTCTTTCAATAATTTGTTGACCGTCATCAAAAGAAACAACCGTAAAACCTTTAATATCAGGTTTTATATAAATATCGGTTCTTTTGGACTTCTCTTTCATATCCCTAATTGTCCTGTAATTATTAATTTGCAATATTATTTCCGGAGCCGATTTAAGGTCTTCTTTTCTCCTCAAATCATCTTGAACATCAACCCCAATAATTATATCCATCCCTTTTGCTTTTAATTCATCAATAGGGTAATTATTAGCAACACCACCATCAATGAGGGTTTGATCATTAATCACAATGGGTTGAAACAACGATGGGAACGCACCACTAGCGGTTATAGCTTGGGGTAGACTTCCCTTATCCAAAACAACCAGAGTTCCTGTCTCAACATTAGTAGCAATACAGAAGAATGGAATTGGCAGGTTTTCAAAATTATCAATATCGCTTACATGTAGTGTTAGTCTTGATAATAAATTAAATACATTCTGCCCTTTTGATATTGCCGATGGCAGCTGTATTTTAAGTTTATTAAATGGTAGTGTCACTGCATATTTTTCATGATTTTCACGCTCATAAAACGTTTTAGAAGCTCTAGGTAAATTGTCACTAATGATATAATCAAAATCTATTTTATTAAAGATTGAATCTAGTTGTTTTCCAGAATATCCCGAAGCATAAAGCGCCCCAATAACTGCGCCCATACTTGTCCCCGCTATGTAATCAATCTTAATACCTAAACTGTCTAAAGTTTTTAGTACCCCAATATGCGCCATGCCTTTTGCGCCTCCACCACTTAATACCAATCCTACTTTAAGATTCTTATTGCCCAACCCGTCTTGAGCCTGAACCGCACAGGCAAAAAAAAGGATTAAAATGATAAGGACTATTTTCAATTAAGTTTTATTATAATGGTTATAAACCCGTTGAGCTCTTGAATTTCCAATAACGGCTTCAAGTTCGTCAATCTTTGCATAAGATACTCGCTTTGCCGATTTAAAATGTTTTAGCAAATCGACCACTGTTTTTTCACCAATCCCAGGAATTGTTTCCAGCTCTGTGTTTAATGCACTTTTGCTCCTTTTATTTCTGTGATGTTCAATCCCAAAACGATGTGCTTCATTGCGCAATTGCTGAATTATTTTCAACGTTTCACTTTTCTTATCCAAATATAGTGGAATTGGGTCGTTTGGATAGAATAATTCTTCAAGACGTTTTGCAATTCCTACTATCGCTATTTTTTCTCTTAAATTAAATGCGTCCAAACTTTTTAAAGCTGCAGATAATTGTCCTTTTCCTCCATCAATTATTATTAATTGTGGCAAGGGTTGGTCTTCATCCAATAATCTCTTATAACGTCTAAAAACCACCTCTGTCATTGAAGCAAAATCATCTGGGCCTTCGACCGTTTTTATATTAAAATGACGGTATTCTTTTTTACTTGGCTTTCCGTTTTTAAATACTACACAAGCAGCAACTGGGTGTGTGCCTTGGATATTAGAATTATCAAAACATTCAATATGCCTTGGCTCTTCCTTAAGCCTTAAATCAGCTTTCATTTGCGCCATAATTCTATTAGCATGTCTGTCGGGGTCAGTGATTTTAATCTGTTTTAACTGCTCAAGCCTATGGTATTTAGCATTCCGAACAGATAAATCCAAGATGTGTTTTTTGTCTCCTAATTTAGGTATGACCACTTTTATCTCCTTTCCCAATTCAACTTTAAACGGCACATAAATTTCATTGGACATAGAATTGAAACGTTGTCTAATTTCGGTTATTGCCAGCTCTAATAATTGATAATCAGTTTCTTCAAGTTTTTTCTTTATTTCGAGCGTATGAGACCTTATTATTGACCCATAAGACAACTGTAAAAAATTAACATAAGCATAACTTTCATCACTTACAATCGAGAAGACATCAACATTGCTAATTTTTGGATTTACAATGGTAGACCTTGATTGATAATTCTCTAGTATTTCAACTTTCTCCTTTACTTTTTGGGCATCTTCAAATTGCATCGCTTCTGCAAATGCTTTCATCTGATTTTTAAACTGCAACAATGAATCTTTAAAATTTCCCTTCAAAATATCTCGAATTGCCTTAATACTTTCATTGTATTGGGCTTCCGTTTCTAATCCTTCGCATGCTCCTTTACAGTTTCCTAAATGATATTCTAAACACACTTTGTACTTTCCAGCATCAATCTTTTCTTGCGACAAATCATAGTTACACGTCCTTAATGGATACAACCCTTTAATTAAATCTAACAATGTGTGCACAGTTTTACCACTAGTATATGGTCCAAAATATTCCGATCCATCTTTTATCAAACGACGTGTTTGAAACACTCTAGGGAAACGTTCTTTTTTTATACAAATCCATGGATACGACTTATCATCTTTAAGAAGCACATTATACCTTGGCCTGTGTTTTTTAATTAGATTATTTTCTAACAACAAGGCATCAGTTTCGGTTTTTACCACTATGTGCTTTACCTTAACAATTTTTTTTACCAAAACTTGAGTCTTTCCATTCTCATGAGTTTTTGTGAAATAAGACCTCACTCTCTTTTTAATATTTTTGGCCTTCCCAACATAAATTATAGTATCGTTGGCATCAAAATACTGATAGACTCCAGGGGCGCTAGGAAGGGTTTTTATCTGTATTTCCAGAGATGTTTCTTGCATGTACTCAAAGGTAGATTAAATACTAGTATTGTAAAAATTCATATCGCATTTTTAGTATATTGCGTTAGCAACTTTTGCTATTTATATTATGAATATTGTTATTCTTTCTCGAAACGAAAACCTTTACTCAACAAGACGACTTATTGAAGAGGGTGAAAAACGGAACCATGACATTGAAGTCATTGATCCCCTAAAATGTGATTTGATTATTGAGAAAGAAAAACCTACCATTTATTATAAAGACAGGTATCTAGATTATGTTGATGCTGTAATACCGAGGATTGGAGCTTCGGTTACTTTTTTTGGTTGTGCGGTTGTGAGGCAATTTGAGATGATGAATATTTTTACCACCGTAACTTCTGATGCTATTATACGCTCTCGAGATAAACTTCGTAGTTTTCAACGTTTATCAAAATCCGGAGTTGGAATGCCAAAAACGGTTTTTACAAATTACTCAAGAGATGTTGAAGAAGTCATTGCTCATGTAGGAGGAACACCGGTTATAATAAAGCTTCTAGAAGGCACCCAAGGATTGGGCGTTGTGCTAGCAGAAACTAAAAACGCAGCAGAATCTGTTCTAGAAGCATTTAATGGTTTACAGGCCAGAGTTATTGTACAAGAATATATTGAAGAAGCTAATGGTGCGGATTTAAGAGCCCTGATTGTAGATGGACAAGTTGTTGGAGCAATGAAGCGACAAGGAAAAGAGGGAGAGTTTCGTTCTAATTTGCATCGCGGTGGATCTGCAAACTATGTAAAATTGACTGAGCCCGAATTAAAACTGGCCATCAAAGCTGCGCACGCTTTAAAACTCCCTGTTTGCGGTGTTGATATGTTAGAGTCTAAAAGAGGTCCTTTAATTTTGGAGGTGAATTCCACACCAGGTATAGAAGGTATTGAAACTGCAACTCAAAAAAATATAGCTCGAGCTATTATCACCTATATTGAAAGGAGTAGAAAATAATGACGAGTCCAAAAAGCCACATACTCCATATTTTAGGAGAATCCATATTACTTGGTGAAAGCCGAGAAATTAATTTTAATGTTGCCAAACTACATACAACAACTAGTGTAGAAGTGCCTGTATTAATTGAACGATCTAAAAAGCCTGGGCCTACTGTATTAATTACTGCTGGTATACATGGCGATGAAGTAAATGGCGTAGAAATAGTTCGTCAGATTATTGCCAAAGGGATTAACAAGCCTAAAAAAGGAACCGTAATTTGCATCCCGGTAATTAATATTTTTGGATTTTTGCATATGGATCGAGAATTTCCTGATGGCAGAGATTTAAACCGCATGTTTCCAGGCACAAAAAGTGGTTCTTTGGCTAGTCAAGTAGCTTATAAACTAATAAATGAAATCGTCCCTCAAGTAGATTTAATTCTAGATTATCATACTGGTGGCGCTAATCGTTTTAATGCTGCGCAAATTAGAATTGTCAATAACGATTCTGCTTTAGATGAACTCGCAAAAATATTTGGAGCACCATTTGTTTTGTATTCAAAATTTTTGAATAAATCTTTTAGACAAACATGTTATAAACTTGGTATTCCTATGTTGCTTTTTGAAGGTGGAAAATCATATGATTTTGACAATAACATTACTAATACTGGTGTAAATGGGGCCAAACGCGTTTTGCATCATCTAGATATGTTACATGCTAAGTTTAAAATTTCAAAACCAAAAAAAAGCTGTGTGCTCATTACCGAAAGTAAATGGGTTAGAGCCAAATACTCTGGAATGTTTAGAGCTTCTGCGCTAATAAACAAGTCTGTAAACAAAGGTGATATTATTGGTCATATTACAGACCCATATGGTAAATTTCATCATTTTGTAAAAGCTGAAAATACTGGCTATATCTTCAATGTCAATGAAGCTCCCATCGTTTACAAAGGCGACGCCCTATTTAGAATTTCTACAAGACTGAATTAATGACAAAAACCGAGCTTCGTATTAAATATAAATCCTTACGAAACGCATTATCTATGGCTGATATCGAAACTCAAAGTTTAACCATTGCCAATCAACTTCTCGAGCTCGCTATTTGGGGTTTTACATACTATCATTTATTCCTAACTATTATAGAACATAAAGAAATTCAGACCGAATTTATTTTACATATACTACATGCAAAAGACAAGGAGACTTTAGTGTCGAAGTCTAATTTTAAAACACAAACAATGTCTAACTTCTTACTTACAGATAACACTAAAATTAAAAAGAATAATTGGGGTATCCCCGAACCTGTTGATGGTATCGAAGTTAACAATTCTAAAATCGATGTTGTTTTTGTGCCGTTGTTGGCTTTTGACAAGCATGGACATCGTGTAGGTTATGGTAAAGGTTTTTATGACAATTTTTTAGGCAAATGCAAGCCAGAAACAATAAAAATTGGTTTATCTTTTTTTGAAGCTGAAGATGCTATTGAAGACGTTACTAAAAGTGATGTAAAACTGGATTATTGCGTGACACCAAATAACATTTATAAATTTTAAGCCGTTGCTAATTCTTCCTTCTCTTTTGTTTTAGGAAACGCTTTTTTATTAAATACCAAAAGCACACCAACACCAGTGCTAATTGCCATATCGGCAATATTAAATACTGGTTCAAAAAAAGTGAAGTACTTACCACCCCACAAAGGAATCCATTCTGGTAAATAGCCTTTCCATAAAGGGAAATGTAGCATATCTACAACTTTACCATGAAATAAGTCGGCATATCCTTGTTCTGGTAAAAACGTTGCAACCTGTCCTAAACTGTCACTAAATATTAGGCCATATAATACGGAATCTATAATATTTCCCAGGGCTCCTGCAAAAATTAAGGAAATGGCAACAATTAAGACTTTAGATCCTTTGTTTCTTATTGAAGTAATAAGCCAATAGCCAATACCTACAATCGCTACCAGCCTGAAAGAAGTTAATATTACTTTCGCTGTCCTATCGGTAATGGCCGAGGTAAAATCACTCAACTTAGCTCCCCAAGCCATCCCATCGTTTTCAACGAACAAAATTTGGAACCAACGAAACACTTCAATATCCTCTCCTAATTCAAAATGTGTTTTTATGTAAACCTTAGAAATTTGATCTACGAGGAGGATTAAAAGAATTACAATTGAGGCTCTTTTTAATGACATCTATACTATTAATTTTGGTAAAAATAGAAATATTTTCTTGTCACAATAGAATTCGTTAAAATAAAAAACGCCTCAATAACTGAGACGCTTTAATATAATTTATCCACGCAATTATTTTTGCATGTTTTTAGCTTCAATACTCAAAGTTGCATGAGGTACTAATTCTAATCGCTTGTTATTGATTAATTTCCCTGTTACACGACAAATTCCATAGGTTTTGTTCTCAATGCGTATAAGTGCATTTTTTAAATCGCGAATAAACTTTTCTTGTCGAATGGCTAATTGTGAGTTTGATTCTTTACTCATAACAGCGCTTCCTTCATCAAAGGCTTTAAATGTAGGTGCCGTATCTTCAGTACCATTATTATGATCATTCATATAGGCGCTCTTTATAAGCTCTAAATCGTGTTGAGCTTTTTCTATTTTTTCTTGTATTAGCGTTTTAAAATGTGCCAAATCCGCGTCGGGATATCTATTATTCTTATCTTCTGCCATAATCTTAATGTTTTTGTATAGATAATTTTGTATTTATCTCATCGAAAGCAATTTCTATACCATTATTAACTTTGTCTTTTATTTCTAATTCTTCGGTTAAGGTCTCTGTTTTAATGTATTCAATATTTGTTTTTACCGCATTGATTATATTTTCATCTTTTTGAAGGTGCACATCAATTCTATCCGTAACATCAAAACCAGAATCCTTTCTCAAATTTTGAATTCTATTGACCAACTCTCTTGCAATACCTTCTCCTTTTAGGTCATCTGTAATAGTAACATCTAGTGCAACTGTTAAAGCACCTTCATTGGCAACCAACCATCCTTCAATATCTTGTGATGTAATTTCTACATCATCAAGTCCTAATGTAATACTTTTTCCATTAATTTCAACCTCTAAATTACCACTTTGTTCGATTTTTTTAATGTCCTCAGAAGTGAATGAATTTATAGCATTTGCTATCACTTTCATGTCCTTTCCAAAACGTGGACCCAATGCTTTGAAATTTGGTTTTATTTGCTTAACCAAAATATCGGATGCATCTTCCAAAAGCACAACTTCTTTTACATTAACCTCGTGCATAATAAGATTTGAAACCGCAAGAATTTCATTTTTTTGAACTTCATTATCCACAGGAATCATAATCTTTTGCAAAGGCTGACGTACTTTAATCTTTTCCCTAGCCCTTAACGACAAAACTAATGAAGAAATTGTTTGTGCATTCTCCATTTTTCGTTCAAGGCTTTTATCTACGTAAGTTTCATCATGCTCTGGAAATTTTGCCAAATGTACACTTTCAAAATTTTCCTTTTGTGTCACATTTGTTAAGTCTTTGTAAAGTCTGTCCATATAAAACGGAGCAATAGGAGCACCCAATTTTGCAATGGTCAACAAACATGTATATAAGGTTTGGTACGCCGAAATTTTATCTTGTTGATAATCTCCTTTCCAGAATCGTCTTCTGCTTAAACGTACAAACCAGTTACTTAAATATTCTTGTGTAAATTCTGAAATTGCCCTAGCTGCTTTTGTAGGTTCATAGTCTGCATAAAAAGCATCAACCTTCTTAATAAGTGTATTCAATTCTGATAAAATCCAGCGGTCAATTTCTGGTCTTTCATTCAATGATATATCAGCCTCACTGTAATTAAACTTATCAATATTTGCATATAGCGTAAAGAACGAATATGTGTTATATAAGGTCCCAAAGAACTTACGTTTTACCTCTTCTATACCGTCCTTGTCAAATTTTAAATTATCCCAAGGATTAGCATTTGCAATCATGTACCAACGCGTAGCATCAGCTCCATAAGTGCTTAAAGTCTCAAATGGGTCTGCGGCATTTCCTAATCGCTTAGACATTTTCTGTCCGTTCTTATCCAAAACCAATCCATTTGACACAACATTTTTATAAGCGACCGAATCAAAAACCATTGTTCCAATAGCATGCAGTGTGTAAAACCAACCTCTTGTTTGATCTACTCCTTCTGCGATAAAATCAGCTGGATAGGTTGTTCCTTTGTCAATTAAGTCATTATTCTCAAAAGGATAATGCCATTGCGCATAAGGCATTGAGCCAGAATCAAACCAAACATCAATTAAATCGCTTTCGCGGAACATTTTTTTGCCAGATGGAGACACTAATACAATCTCGTCTACAATATTTTTATGCAAATCTATTTTAGCATAGTTTTCTTCGGAATTGTTTCCAACTTCAAAGCTTTGGAAGATATCAGATTTCATAATTCCTGCCTGAACGGCAAGTTCCATTTCGGCTTTTAATTCTTCCACAGAACCTATGCAAATTTCCTCTTTGCCATCCTCAGTTCTCCAAATTGGTAATGGAATCCCCCAATAACGTGAACGTGATAAATTCCAATCATTAGCATTTGCTAGCCAGTTACCAAAACGACCAGTTCCAGTGGATTTTGGTTTCCAGTTGATGGTTTCATTAAGTTCATACATTCTATCCTTAACGTCGGTCACTTTAATAAACCAAGAATCTAACGGATAATATAGAATTGGTTTATCTGTTCGCCAGCAATTAGGATAACTATGTTTATATTTTTCAACCTTAAAGGCCTTGTTTTCTTCTTTTAATTTAATGGCAAGCTCAACATCCATTGATCTTTCTGGTGCTTCACCATCATTGTAATATTCATTCTTCACATACTTACCGGCAAATTCTCCCATTTCTGGTCTAAAACGTCCTTGTAAGTCTACCAATGGCACAAGATTTCCGTTTTCATCTTTTACCAACAGTGGCGGTACTTCTGGTTTTGCTTGTTTTGCTACCATTGCATCATCTGCTCCAAAGGTTGGTGCTGTATGCACTATTCCTGTACCATCTTCAGTCGTTACGAAATCTCCAGAAATAACTCGAAACGCATTTTCAGGATTATCGTTTGGCAAAGCATAAGATAATAGTTGTTCATAGGTTATTCCAACTAAATCTTTACCTATAAATTCTTTAACTATATAAAAAGGAATCTTCTTGTCTCCATCCTTATAAGCTAATAGTTCTGACTTATCTTCTACTTGATTAAACTTTCCAGCAAATTGATAGTTGACTAATTTTTTAGCTAAAACAACATTAATTGGCTCAAACGTATATTGATTATAAGTCTCTACTAAAACATACTCAATCTTTGGTCCAACTGTCAACGCTGTATTACTAGGAAGTGTCCAAGGCGTTGTTGTCCAAGCCAAAAAGTAGATATCCCCTTCATTTTGTAAAAAGTCTGGCAGCGAAGCTTCATTTGCTTTAAACTGAGCAACTGCAGTTGTATCAGTTACATCTTGATAAGTCCCTGGTTGATTCAACTCATGAGAGCTTAAACCCGTTCCTGCTTTTGGTGAATAAGGCTGAATAGTATACCCTTTATACAACAAGCTCTTATCATAAATCTGCTTTAATAACCACCAAACAGATTCCATGTATTTTGGCTCGTAAGTAATATATGGATCGTCCATATCTACCCAATACCCCATTTTTTGAGTAAGGTCATTCCAAACATCGGTATAACGCATCACTGCTTTACGGCAGGCTGTATTATAATCTTCAACCGAAATAGTTTTACCAATATCTTCTTTAGTAATTCCAAGCTCTTTTTCAACACCAAGCTCAATAGGTAAACCATGCGTATCCCAACCAGCTTTTCGCTTTACTTGATAACCTTTCATGGTTTTATAGCGTGGAAAAATATCTTTAATAGCACGTGCCAAAACATGATGCACACCTGGCAATCCATTGGCAGATGGAGGCCCTTCATAAAACACATAGGGCTGATTACCTTCTCGTGTAGAAACACTTTTCTCGAAGATGTTATTTTCCTGCCAATAGTTTAGAATCTCTTCTGCTACTTTTGGTAAGTCAAGTCCTTTATATTCAGGAAATTTCGCGCTCATTTATGCTTGATTCTAATAAGTTCGCGAATTTAAGGATTTTTAGGAAATTAAAAGTATAGTACTCCAATAATTTAACGTCAATTTAGTAATGTAATGATGTGGCTGTTTTAATGGCAGTTCGAGTGTTTTCTGAAAAAAATGTATCGAGAACAATTGAATACCATAAACTGCATGACTTCTCGATACAATTTTGCGTTGCAAAATCACTCGAAGTGACGACGTAATCTGCTTAATTGGAGTTAAAATCATGAAATTGCTTCACAATTTTCACGATGGCACTTAATCCATATGAAAACCATGATCTTCAGGCAAACCCAGTTTATTGATAAAGGCATTCCAACGAGCATCGTTATGCATAGGTTTAAAAGTTGGATATGATAATGCTTCTATTAACACTGGATCTTTAATTTCTAACGCTCGATTTAACCAAATAAAAGAAGCATCATAATTGCCACGAAAAGCATATAAATCTGCAGTGTTTGCTGGATCAGATTCGCTATATTTTTCGATGAACTTTTTAAATATGATATCAGTCTCCTTTTCACCTCCTAATGCAAATTGAATAAAATTCATACCATACAAACTAAAAAACTCATGAGTCTCTTTTTTAAATTCTATCAATGCCTCTTCCATGTTTCCTTGAGCTAATAACACTTTCCCTTTCATATAATGCAGAAGTTGTGTGTTAGGATAATACAAGGAAAAGGTGTTAAAAGCTTCCATAGCTTCTTCTAGACGATTCATCCTATAATAAGCAAAACCTAAATTGTAATGATTAATATAAACTAGTGGATCTAGTTTAATTGCAGTTTTAAGTAGTTCTATAGATTTTTCTATATCTCCATAGGTCATCAAAGCAGCTGTACCTATTAAAACAGAATTGTTAGGCTCTAATTCGAGGGCTTTTTTTAAATTTTTCTTCGAAGCATCAAATTTCCAATTTCTATTTAGCAAACTAGCAAGCGTGGCATAAGCATCAGCAAAACTAGGATTTAATTCTATTGCTTTTTCAACAGCTTTTATCCCTTTCGAAATACTTTCTTTACTTTCTCCAATACTAAAATTATGTGAACCTGTATTGTATATACTTGCAAGCAAATCCCAAGAATTAGAATAACTCGAATCGATAGCTATAGACTTTTTTATTATTTCTTCAGCTAAAATGTAACTTCCTTTGGTGTTTTGATGTATTAAATGTCTTGCTTGCAGATACAAATTGTAGGCCTCAGTAGCAGGTGGATTTAGCCGCTTTAACTTACCCATTAGAGATAGTTCTAGTTGACTACTAACCTCTTCAGCAATTTCATCTTGGATTTTAAAAATACTGTCTAAATTACGATCGTAAGTTTTTGACCACTCGTGAGATCCGTCACTTGTATTTATTAATTGTGCCGTTATTCGAACTGTATTTCCAGATTTTCTAATACTCCCCTCTAGAATATGAGAAACATTCAACTCTGTACCTATTTCAGTAGATGTTTTATTTTTATCCTTATATGAAAAAGATGAAGTACGACTAATCACTTTAAGCTTTGGAATTCTAACTAAAATATTTAATAATTCTTCACTAATACCATCAGAGAAATATTCTTGGTCACTTTCAGGGCTCATATCGGCAAATGCTAAAACTGCAATACCTTTTTCTCCATACTCAAAAACTTGAACAGGTTTATTTGAAAAGCGATCTATCACAAGAATTATTACCACTAGACTCAATGCAGAAATAATTACCCTATTAATTCTTGATCCTGTTTTGGACATCATAGAAGTTTCAGGTTCAATATCGACGGTTTTTTTTATTCCAGCTGGAGTGAATTCATAAATCCATGAAAACGAAATCCAAAGAGGGAAACCAATTAGTAAAAATATAAGTGCTGTTTTAAACACATATGAAGGGGCCTCAAAGGTTGGAAGAATAATTGATAGCACTTGCACAATTAACCATGCTACAACTAAATACGCTAATGCTGATTTAATAACGTTGCGCCGTTTGAGTTCAGCAAAGTAATTTTTAAAATTCATCAAGTCACAATGGTTAGCTATAGCAATTTAGTTCTTTTTTACGATATAAAAAGCACTATTATCATAATGCCTTGATCTAAAGTAGTCTTTTAAATAGGAGTTTCAATCATAAAATTGCCACAGCAACAGGTTGCTTAACAATGACGTAAGCGAGAGTTAGATTGCTTCACAGCTGCACTGCTACCTTCTAAACAAAATATATATTGTTTCTCGGTGATACTCGCAATGACATTAGACAATACATCCAACCAAATCCTCAATTTTGGAAATGAGTTGAATTTTAATGACTGTGTTCTTCAAGGAAATCTTATTGTATTTAGACACAAAAATAGTTGAGAAGCCCAGTTTTTCAGCTTCAAGAATACGTTGCTCTACACGTTGTACTGGACGAATTTCTCCCGACAATCCAACCTCAGCAGCAAAGCAGAAATCTTTTTGCAAAGCTTCGTCTTCATTAGATGATAAAATAGCTGCAACTACAGCCAAATCAATTGCAGGATCATCTACGGTAATCCCTCCCGTGATATTTAAAAAAACGTCTTTTGCTCCAAGTTTAAACCCCGCTCGCTTTTCTAAAACGGCCAATAACATGTTTAAGCGTTTAGCATTAAAACCTGTTGCACTTCGTTGTGGTGTGCCATAAACGGCCGTACTAACCAATGCTTGTACCTCAATCATTAAAGGCCGCATACCTTCAAGGGTTGCTGCAATGGCATTACCACTTAGTTCATCGTCCTTTTTAGAAATTAAAATTTCCGATGGGTTACTCACTTCTCGTAATCCTGAGCCTTGCATTTCGTAAATCCCAAGTTCGTTGGTCGATCCAAATCGATTTTTGTTTGCCCTTAAAATTCTAAATACATGGTTGCGATCACCTTCAAACTGTAAAACAGTATCAACCATATGCTCCAAAATCTTTGGTCCAGCAATATGTCCGTCTTTAGTTATATGACCAATAAGCAATACTGGTGTTCCTGTTTCTTTGGCAAACTTTATAAGCTCAGTTGTACATTCTCTAATTTGTGAAATGCTTCCGGGAGATGATTCTATATAATCGCTATGTAAAGTTTGAATGGAATCAATTACAACAAAATCTGGCTCCAATGCTTCAATTTGCTTAAAAATATTTTGTGTCTTGGTTTCGGTTAAAATAAAACAATTATTATGCTTAGGATTAATACGTTCAGCACGCATTTTAATTTGTTTTTGACTTTCTTCCCCAGAAACATAAAGTGTTTTGTATGGTAATTCAAGCGAAATTTGTAGTATCAATGTGCTTTTTCCAATACCAGGCTCACCACCTAAAAGTATTAATGATCCAGGAACAATACCTCCCCCCAAAACGCGGTTAAACTCAGCATCAAACGTACTCATCCTTGACTCTTGAGTAGAATCTATTTCATCAATTCTTAAAGGTTTTGATACGCGCTTTGACGATGTAGAATTTGCAAGTTTCCAGTCACTCTTTTCCGCTTTTTGTACAACCTCTTCTACAATTGTATTCCATTCTTTGCAAGCTGTACATTGACCTTGCCATTTGGCGTATTGATTGCCACAGTTTTGACAAAAAAAAGTAGTTTTTAATTTAGCCATATTTATTTTCCGTGAAAACGGAAATCACTTTTATTAGTATCCAAAATCTGCTTTAATTGCATTTGCTTTATCTAACATTAAATCTTTTGTTATTCCGGCAACTTCTTCGAGAATATATGCAGACCTATAAGTTTTCATTGCTTTTTTGGACTGACCTCCCTCTTCATAAAATCTAGCCAAATAATAATTCCCTAGTAAAGTGTCGGGGTATTCTTTTCTTGCTAGCTTCCCTAAAGCTTCATAATAATCGAATTTCTTATTTTTTTCGATAGCCGCAGAAATTGCTTTAAAATCGTTAATTAAGACTTGCTTTTTTAAACCAAATAATTCATTAATTATAGCATACTTTTCATTGAGATAATCTACAGGAGAAGTCTCTAAAGTAAGCACACGCTCTTTATATTCCTTTTTACTAATTGGTTGGAACACAAAAAAGATACTTTCTAATGCTTTCGGTATTGCATAGGCAGGAAGCGAATAATGCGTTGGTCCATCAAACTCATCAAAACCAAATAATAATTGTTTGTTCTCAACAGCTGCTAAGTTGGTATTTAATGCATTTGCATCTTCTTTGAGCGGCTTTATATCGTTACTAGAAGTGGCTAAATAGTAAAAGGTTTTGGTCTTAACTTGTTTAAGTCGTTCTGATATATTTTCAATCATTCCTGGTGCCAAATCTGGACTAATAGTCATATATGCCTGAAATATCGGCCGGTCTTTAAATAAGTAATAATTAATAAAATTTGCGGTTTCACCATGACCAACAGCCACCCTAAAATTAGCTGTTCTATAGGTGCCGATTATATGAGGAATAAGCTCCATGCTTAAAAACTCAAAAAAAGCGGCACCAGTTTTAATTGGCATATAGTTTTGCTCAGAATAATAACAGTCAGCCTCTCTTGTGTCCAATTGATTAACACCAACTATAATGGCTTCAGGCATATCATCCCAATACGAATAATAATCAACATTTCCGGCTATTGCTTCAAACAAATAGTCGCCATCTAAAACAATAAATAACGGATATGTTTTCTCTACATTTTTATCATAATTTCTAGGCAACTGAATCTTTAATTGTCTCGATTCGCCTAATTTTACTGATCGAAATTCTTCATAAATTGTTTGTGCACTTATAGTATTTATACACAAGAACATAATAAAAAGTGGTTGAATAAATTTGAGTATTAATGCCATGATTTGAGTTTTGATATTGGCAAGGTAAACAATTACCTTAAAAAAATAAAGCGCTTCTTTAAGATCCTTCTGGTGTTTCTTTTTTATGCAATCTGTTATAAATTGGCAGATAAATCAAAGATAGCCCTCCAAAAATAATTATCATTAGTGTTTGTGCTGACCACATAATGTAGCCAAACCCTATACTAGGTTCTTTAGCAATGCCAAAAATTGAAAATGCAGCGAATATGGCAACAGGGTAAGATCCTATGCCACCATTTGTAGCTGCAATGCTAAAACTAGCAGAAATAAAGCCAATTAAAATTGCTGCAAATGGAATGTTTGACGTCTCTTCTATAGAAAAAGATGTGACATAAAACATGAGAACATACATTGCCCAAATAAAAAACGTGTGAAAAATAAACGCCCATTTTTGTTTCATTTTAAAAATGGTAAGCACACCTTCAATTAAACCATTGATGAAGGTTTTTATTTTTATGGCTAATGCAGATGAACTTCTTTTTATAAAAAAAATAAAAAATAAAGTAATAATAACCAAGGCTGCAAGAGCTATAGCAATTTTATATGGGTCAAATCTTTTTGCAAAAAACTCATAAATAAACTCAAACTCTAAAAAAAGTGTCGTCAAAATTATAAGCATCATTACTAATAAGTCTGCAATACGTTCGGCGACGATAGTCCCAAAACCCTTTTCAAAAGGAACTTTTTCATAATTGGTAATAATCGATGCTCGAGTAACTTCACCGGCTCTTGGGATAGTATAATTAACCAAGTAGGCAGCCATTACAGCCATAACACTATTTGGAAATCTAAGTTTATAACCCATTGGTTCAATCATGAATTTCCATCGGTAAGCTCTAGATAAGTGGCTTAAGATTCCTAAGACAACTCCAAACAAAACCCAAGAGTAATTCGCTTTTTTAAAATACTGCAAAAGTTCTTCAATAGAAATTTGTGACAATGAATACCAAACCAAAATCACACCCAAAAGCAGGGGTAATGTTATTTTTAGAATTGATTTTGTCTTTGAATTCAAAATTTATGTTAACAAGTTCGTGCTTTCATTTGGAAATACTAACAACGGTTTAAAGACTATAGCTTCTTCAATATTCATAAACGTATAGGTAATCAAAATAAGTGTGTTAATTAAGTGCTATGTTGTCTATTAATCTAATTTCGCCGGCATAAGCTGCAATAAAAGCTCGATACTTTTTTTTAGCTGATTTCCTTTTTATCGGCTTTAGCGTTTCAATATCTGCAATGATAAAATATTCTAAGTCTAAAAGTGTGTTCTTTTTAAATTCTTTATCAACCCATTCTGTAACTTTTTGAGCACTCATTGACTTAAACTTTCGCTTGGCAGTTATTAATGTCTTATAAATAAATGGCACTTCTTTTTTATGCTCGGGTGTGAGTCTCTCGTTACGGGAACTCATTGCCAATCCGTTAAGTTCTCTGTAAATTTCACAACCTACAACATTTACTCCTAGATGATGTTTTTCAGCCAGTTTTTTGACAATCTGCAATTGCTGAAAATCTTTCTCGCCAAAGTATGCATTATGAGGCTGAACAATTTCAAAAAATCTTTTTACAATAGTACCCACACCGTCAAAATGACCATTTCTAAATTTCCCTTCCATTTCAAATTCAAGACCGTCAAAATCAAATGCTGTAGACGCTATATTGTTACTATAAATATCTTCAGCTGACGGAGAATACACTATAATTCTATCTTTAGAAACTCTTTTTAAGAGTTCTATGTCACGCTGCAAGGTTCTTGGATATTTTTCTAAGTCTGATACTTTATCAAACTGAGTAGGGTTAACAAAAATACTAACCACTACTATATCATTCTCTTCCAGCCCTTTTTTAATAAGTGACGCATGACCAATATGAAGTGCACCCATAGTGGGCACTAAACCAATTGTATTGTTTTTTGCTTTTAGAGCCTTAACAGCTTCGCTTATTCCCTTCTTTGAGTTAAATACTTTCACTTTAGTAAAAAATTAACAGCGTGCAAACTTAATATATTACTGTTAATCATCATAATTTTTGTAATTTTGCGTGTTTTTTATTCTAAAATTTACACATGAAAGATAAGAGAATATTATATGTGTCGTCTGAAGTAGTGCCATATTTACCTGAGACAGAGATTTCATCAATGTCATTTGAGGCTCCTCGAATGGTGAATAAGCAAGGAGGGCAAATAAGAATATTCATGCCGAGGTATGGAAACATCAATGAGAGAAGACATCAGCTTCATGAAGTTATAAGACTCTCTGGGATAAACTTAGTAATCAACGATTTGGATATGCCATTAATTATAAAAGTGGCTTCAATCCCGAAGGAGAGAATTCAAGTTTATTTTATTGATAATGAAGAATATTTTAAGCGTAAAGCCACATTAACTGACGAAAATGGAGATTTATTTTCTGATAATGATGAACGTTCAATTTTCTTTGCTAAAGGCGTAATAGAAACTGTGAAAAAATTGAATTGGGCTCCAGACATTATACATGTACACGGTTGGTTGGCATCATTATTGCCGCTTTATCTTAAAGAATATTACAAGGACGAACCTTTGTTTGCTGATAGTAAAGTTGTGACTTCTTTATACAATCAAAGTTTTGATGGTACGTTAAATACAGAGATGATAAACAAAATTAAGTTTGATAATATAGATGAAGAAACTATCAAAGTTTTGGAGCAACCTACTTATAACAATATTATGAAGGTAGCTGTAGATCATTCTGACGCTTTAATTATTGGTTCTGAGACTATTCCTGAAGAATTACAAGACTATTTAAATGATTGCCAAAAACCTGTTTTAGAGTATCAAGCCCCAGATGAGTTTGCAGAGGCATATACAGACTTTTACCGCACCCAAGTTTTAAGTTAGTAAAAAATTTACATGAAAAAGAAGAAAAATGCATTTAGAAATTTAGCCTTATTGTTTTTAATTTTGATAGGCTTTGTTGCGTGTGATAAAGATTTTGTTAGTCTCGAATCAGATGTTGTTAACTCTGATAATACGACTAATTTTAATACAGACGTGGCTACATATTCAGCGATTACATATAATAAAAATATAAGACCTTTTCAATCTAATGGTTTGTCTGCTAATTTTTTAGGATATCATAATGACCCCATTTTTGGGACATCAACAGCAAGTTTTGTATCACAAATGTCACCTAGTGCCTATGGCCAAGATTTTGGAGACAATATCGTTTTAGACTCTGTTGTACTTACTATTCCTTATTTTAGTACGACTGCTGGGACTAACGATGAGGGAACAATAACTTTTTATGAATTAGATTCAGTTTATGGCAGTAGCCCAATCAAACTTTCGGTATTTCAAAATAATTATTTTTTAAGGAGTTTCGATCCCAACTCAGAGTTTCAGAACTTTCAAAAATATTATTCTGATGGATCTACTTCTGAAAGCGATGCCATTAACCCACTAGATTTGGAGGGAGATCTCCTATTTGAAAAAGATGCGTTTGCTCCAAGCACTGAGTCAATTAAACTTTTTGAGAAAAACGATGATGGTGACTTTGTAGAAACTTCTCAACTGGCTCCTAGTATTCGAATTAAAGCTGACCTTGAAATTCCTGAAAATGCTATGTATTGGCAAGATTTAATATTTAATAAAGAAGGGGAACAAGTAATAAGCAATCAAAATAACTTTTTTGAATATTTCAGAGGACTTTATATCAAAGCTGAATCCGTTGGAGTTGATGGTTCTATGATGTTGCTTAATTTAGCAAGTTCTACAGCAAATATTACCTTATATTATACTAGTGATGTTGATGATGTTCAAAATCCAGGGGAAACATTATCACAAAACAATACCTATGTACTTAATTTTGTTGGAAATAAAGTTTCTTTGGTCGATAACAATTTTATTAGTATTCCAGAAGGAGATGCTGTTAATGGAGATGAGAAGCTATACTTAAAAGGTGGAGAAGGTTCTATGGCTATAGTCAATTTATTTGATGGTGGTGAGGACGGTTTTTCTGCTGAGTTTACAGATTTTAAGAATGATTTTACCGATGGTGATACTCCAAAGCGGCTTGTTAATGAGGCCTTTTTAGAGTTTTATGTAGACCAAACAACCGTTCTTGGTGAAGAAGAACCTAATCGTATCTATTTGTACGATTTCAATAATAACACCCCTCTGGTAGATTATGCGTTTGATCAGTCTGTTACTGCAGATGGCGATACCAAGACTACGCACTTAGGACCTCTAGAAAGGGTTGATGGGGAATCTGATGGAGAGGGGATTAAATATAAAGTAAGAATTACAGAACACATTAATAGTATTATTTTAAGAGATTCAACAAATGTTAAACTGGGTCTTGTTGTAAGCACGAATGTTGGATCTATAAACAATGTCAATCTTTTAGGAGATGATGATGTTTTATCGAGCGTACCATCAGGCACAGTTTTATCTCCTAGAGGAACTGTGGTTTATGGGAACAATACTACAAATGAGAATAAAAAAGTGAAACTCACAATTTATTATACAGAACCTGAAAATTAATCTTTATGTGTGGAATTGTTGGATATATTGGTCATCGTGATGCTTACCCTATTATTTTAAATGGTCTTAAACGCTTAGAATATAGAGGTTATGATAGTGCTGGAATTGCGCTTTATGATGGCAATGATATTAAGCTTTCCAAAACTAAAGGTAAAGTTGACGATTTAGAAAAAAGGGTTGAAAAAGAAATTTCCACAGCTGGAAATTTAGGAATTGGTCATACACGATGGGCAACACATGGTGTTCCAAATGATGTCAATTCTCATCCTCATTATTCCAATTCTGGAGAT
>RCNB010000392.1_pt1 | contig 30078 bp, 33 predicted proteins | sample 2041321 | NCBI WGS metagenome assembly RCNB01 (sample SAMN09708232, study PRJNA481090) | Marine sediment metagenome, whole genome shotgun sequencing project. | reverse complement strand
CTAATAGAAGGAAGAAAAATAGTGCTTGTGTGAACGCAGAAGTGGGGCCGGTGAGAATTGAACTCACGACCTCGCACACCCCAAGCGCGAATCATACCAAGCTAGACCACGGCCCCGGTCCTCATAACAGCACACATAACACTACTAAAAAGTTTACTACACTCCACAAACACGGAGAACATCACTAAAAGACTCTTCAGACATACCTCGCTTATACACCCCCAACACCTCAATAATTTCATCCCTATCAGGCAATGGCAAGAACCGACCAACACGGGAAGACACATAATCATTTAAGAAAATAAACTGGACCAAAGAGGTCAAATTCTGACAACGTCTCATCAAACTTCCGGACTCAAAATCAATAATTCGGGGAATTCCACCTGAAACAAAAACATGCTTAAATGCTTTAGCCAACTCACCATGATCAAGACCAACAGAATCCAACCGCCTAGCCTTCATGAAGAGACTCCTGACTACCCCCCCAACAGACTCACCGGAAGGTAGACCATCCAACCAATCCTGTAGGTAGGGCCCCTCCACAAGTTCCATCATCAAACAGCCCTCAGACCAATCATACAATAATGGACCCACATTAACGCTATTCGCAACCTTAAGGAACCGAGCCTCATCGTCCATTGATACACGATCAGCATCCATACGAAGAAGTTTCAACGCAACACGCCCATACACAGAGTGGGCTTCTACAACCACACCAGTATGACCTCTACCAAGAAGTTTCAGATCATAGAATAACAAGGGTCCCCCCTTAACCAGAGTGGTTACACCGAGGGACTCTAATTCCTCTAACCGCTTAGAAGCAATACCCTCATCGAAGTGGGGAAAGGAGAGAAGGAGCCTCAACTCACTATCCATTAATCCCTCTATTGGGACAGAATCAGTCAAGCCAGGCAGGCCTACCTCTAATAAATTCAGCAAGGAACTGAGCAAACGTGGGGGTATAGATTTCACTAACTTTCTCTCCCGAAAGCACACTGTAGCTTGTCCCCACTCTTGCACCAAGTTTCTTGGAGATACCTATAGAACGACCACCATCAATCAGAGAGGATTCAAGGAGTTTACGGACGTCAGTAACAACACGCCTCTTCAACACAACCCAACGATCACCCTCAACCCAAGGACCGGAAACAGTAGACTCAGAACCATTATGAACCTTAAGGAACCGACCACTGTCCACATCACGAGACACAGGAGGCCCAGAACGCTTCACTACACCAGGAATAATACGTGACTCCACCATAAAGACAAAAACATGACGAGACGCCTCATCACTCCACACAGCAGACCGAATTAGTTTAACCCCAGACCTTACTAGCTCCTGGGTCAATGCCTTCATCGAACGATACAATTCCCCCCAGAGAACATCAGGGACACCAACAGACCCATCATCTAAAACAAGAAAAAGAATCTCTGCGGGAACCCCTTGAATTAACGCATTCAGATCTTTAGAAGCCACATCTACCTTAACAGGATAAAAGAATCTCATATCTGGAGAAACTAAGAATGCTTGAGCTGCTGCAGAAAACACTGAAAAAGATGTCAATGATAAGGCAGAGGCTACATTCCTCCTAGAATCAACAGGGTCAACCACAATTAGGGAATCATCATAACGCTTCCTTAGCAGATCTAGGTCATGTTCACCGAAGATATCTATAACTTCACCAGACTCCCAAATTGCAGCCCTCTCTAAAACACCCATGAAGGATCCATATTGAATCACCATCAACTCACATAGATAACCAGAGAATCCTTCTACCTTCATCTCAGCACCATAAACACCTATACCCTTCATGAATTGTTTCAAAAGAAGTACTTCATCAGAGCCCCCACGGGGAAGATGCGCCCTCACAAAATCAGTATGTAATGGAGTCCGATCTGTAGAAGAAACTAAACCCCGTGATGGATCCACCCGGAAACAAGGGACAAAATCAACAGCAAACCCATCAACAACCGCTTGCAGATATGGATGCTCAGCGTACGCCTCAACCCAATTATTTCCTAGATAACCTTTCAACAAATCTAAGATTCGAGGTAAAACCCCCTTACCATGCTTAGGGTCTAACACGAGAAACAGATCAATGTCAGTATCCCCAGATATCCATGTACCCCGAGCAGTTGACCCATGTACTCTAGCTTCACCCATGAACCCAGAATCAGTCAGTAATCGTGTAAGTTCAGACTCTAATCTATGTATGAAAACTTCAAGGGCCTTTACTTCTTTATCACTTGGACGTAAGGTTGCCAACAGCTTAGTTCTTAATGGAGACCAATCTTCAGACATAGATGCCCCTATAAGGAGTAAAACTCAACAATAAAAGAATAACACGAAAAAAGGATTAAACCTGACTCTCAGCAACTACAGAGTCAGGCGTAGCACCGAGTACCGCTAGTCTAGGCCCTAGTTGATTATAGAATCGATTATTTTTTCGATCACGATCAAATTGCCAGAACCTTAAACAACGTTTATTATGTTTATAACAGCGGTTTTTAACCTGTCTCATTCGTCCGAGCCTTGCCTCTAGGACGTATGTTGTATATCCTCCTTCACTTTTAGGGAGTTCTTCCAGACCATTACGCCTCATATGGGATAAGATCTTTTCCATCCAACGCTCACTTCGAGCAATTGTCTGGTAGCTCTCACACATCTCCGTAAAGGGACAAAGCGATGTTGTTTCGAATACTCCTTCCAATGTAATCAGATCCCTGTAATCAACTTCACCTCATCAAACCATTAATAAAGCGATTATTGAAGGGTATTCCCTTCTACAAGATGGGAGAAAAAAACAGTATTAAAGATCAAGACTTAAAAAGAGTTTAAATTCCACCAGAAATAGCTAGATTCGAATAAATTGGACCCTTACTTGTGAGAACACTCTTCTTCAAAATAATTTTATTAACAATTACATCCCCAAAACAGGTATCAGCTAATTCTAAAAGAACTTTTACAAGCAACTGCCTATTTCTACCGCCCCTAACACGACCTAAGGTAATATGAGGATTGAATCTCCTACTCTCCCTCTTGAACCCAAGATCAACCAACTTGGAATCTACAAAATTGAAAATATCAGATAACGGCTCTACTCCCAAAGTAATACCAGCCCAAATTGTTCGCGGCCTACCCAGATTAGGGAAAACACCCACACCATCAAGTTTCATGATGGACGGTTCAAAAGTTATTTCTCTTACTAGATTCATTACCTGCTCAAGACGTGATTCATCAACATCCCCGAGAAATTTAAGGGTCAAATGAATATTCTCTGGATCCACCAGTTTGATATCTGCGCCTGTTGACGCTAAACGATTCTGAACATTCCGTATCTTCGAAATTACCAGGTTATCCGGAATCGTGATAGCAATAAAACTTCTAACAGGCATAGAAACCAGTTTAATGTAACAAGGATAAGAGGATTACCCTAAATTTGTTAAAATACAGGTAGACAACAGTAGAGAGTATGGGTGAAAAGTCCCTCCATAATCAAATAAAAAACTGGTACTCTAAACCGGGAGACCAACTGGAGGTATCTCTGAACAAATACATCATAGATATTATCAGAGATGAACTCTTCATAGAAATTCAGACAAGGAACTTCTCAGCCATAAAAGAAAAATTAAACCACTTACTGAAAGACCACAAAATTCGACTAATCTACCCTATCTCCCTTTTAAAATGGATAGTAAGAATCAACAGAGATGGTGAAACCGTCAAATCAAGACGAAGATCACCAAAAAAAGGACGCCTTGAGGACTTATTCAATGAGCTAGTATATATCCCCAAATTATTATCCAATCCAAATTTTGAGATAGAAGTGTTATTCATCCATAGTGAAGACATATTCTTAGATGATGGAAAAGGAAGCTGGAGACGGAAACGGTGGAGTTTATCTGATAGACGTTTATTGAAAGTCATTTCTAGTCAGATCATTAAAACCCCCAAAAATTTCCAAGGAATAATAACGGACCCCATTGAAGACGGATTCACAACAAGACAACTAGCAAAGCAAAAGAAATTACCTATTAATTTAGCCCGAAAAACAGTTTATTGCATGAGGAAGATGGGCTTAATAAAAGAAACAGGGAAGAAAGGACGCTCACCAGAATATTCTAAAACTTTCTGACATTGAGTAATCCTTATCGTCTATGTTTCCAAGCATATATCTGGGTTATAATTGAGCATACTTAAGGAGCATAGAGAGGAAGAAGAAAAAGCACGTTTGGAAGCTATAGCTATGTTAAAGGAGCAAATGCAATTAGAGGGAAAACTTGTTGGGCTATATGAGAAGACAGCCCCAAGCATTGAGAATAAACCTGTTAGACATCTTCTTCATATGATAGAATTGGATTCACGTAAACATATAGACATTTGTCAAACAGCAATCGAGGTTCTTGAGGGTAATGATGTATTCAAAGAAGATAAGGAAGGATTAATCAAGGGTCTACAGGAACACATCGAAATGGAGCAAGGAGCAATTCAACGAGCTGAAAAACTACTAAAAAACGTCTGGATAAGAGAAAATAAAGCACTCAGCGAATTAATCAAAAAGCTAAGAGATGATGAAAAACATCACACTGCAGCTTTGAAAAAACTCTCAGAGAAACCATTCTTCAGGTTCCTACCAGGAGACTTTACAGTAGTATTCAGAGGCGAAGAATTCGCAGAGGAACGCTACAGGCGCGAAAAAGAAACAAAACCAAAAAAATAGAGTCAAGAATAGACTCATTTTTCTAATATCAAGTCATTTAAATTTGGGGTTTCTAATCAGGAAGAGATAATCGTGCCAGTTACAGGGGAGCTAAGGATCGGTGGAATTGTTGACATGTCCACGGTTGACTGGTACGGTAACGTATCCTTAGTAATTTTCTGTGCAGGCTGTAATTTTAGGTGTCCATATTGCCAAAATTCAGGCCTAATTCCCGTAGATTCTGGTGAAATAGTTGATTTGGATTTCATAAAACACAGAATAAATTTGAATATGTCACCAGTACCCCAGCTTGACTCCATTGTATTTACGGGGGGTGAACCCACCCTACAACCAGAAGGATTGCTGAAAGTAGCTAATTTAGTAAAGGAAATGGGTTACAAAGTAATGCTAGATACAAATGGTAGTCACCCAGAGGTAATCGAAGATTTATTGAAAGCGAGGTTATTAGATAGAGTAGCTCTTGATGTTAAAGCTCCTCTAAATTCTTTGGATTATAGTATAGCCTCTGGATTGAAAAACCCGGAAACCATCATAAAGTGTGTTAATAAAACAATTGATCTTTGTAATGAGTATAATGTAGATATTGAGGCCAGGACAACTGTGGCTCCAGATGTAAGTGATTCAGATGATTTTATCAGAAAACTAGCAGGTGACATTAAAGAAAGGGTGACATGTCACTATCTTCAGCAATACGATAACACTGGTGAAATCCTAGATGGGAATTTAAAACTGAAGAGATCTCCTACAAGGGAGCGTATGTTAGAACTAGGAAAAATTGATGTAGACGAAGGCGTAGTAAACGTTTATATTAAAACAAGAAACGAAGGATTAGAAAGGATAGTCTAACATGGTTCAACATCTCATTCTTATCACAGGTATGCCAGGAGCAGGAAAAACAACACTAGCTAACACGTTCAAACAAAACGGATTTTACATAATGTCAATGGGGGATGTCATTAGAGATCTAGCTTCTGAACGTGAACTTGAACCCTCATCCTCTGCACTCGGAAACTTGGCGAAAGAAATAAGATCTCAAGGTGGAGACGCTGCTGTTGCAAACCTTTGTGTGGACAAAATAAAAAAACTGAGCATCAATAAAGTGGTCATAGATGGAATTCGAAGTATAGCTGAGGTTAGAGCTTTCAAAGCTCAGTTTAACACGAAACTAGTAGCTATATTCGCTTCATTCAATACAAGGTATACTCGGCTACAGAATCGTAGAAGAAGTGATGATCCCATAGATAAGGAGACATTTAATATGAGAGACCATCGGGAGCTAGGGTTCAGCATGGGTCACGCAATTGCATTATCTGACTACATGATCGTAAATGAAAGTAGCATAATAAATTTTGAAAAAGAATTTTACATCCTCTTGGAGTGGCTAGAAAAAGATGACTGAAATCCAAGTCTCAGCCATTATCAACCCTACTGAGAATCCTAACAAGGTAATATTGGCTATCTCAAATATTTTTGGGGATTTAGAGTATGTAACAGAAGAAAGAGATGGTGGTCTCCAAATATCAGGAAATACTACCGGAACTCAATCATTAGGATTATTCAGAGATATCATCGCCAGAATAAGAATTAGAGACACATCAAGAAGTTTCTTTGAAAGAATAGCACAGAAGGATCTGTTAAGTTTTGGATTAAATAAGCAGGCAGCGTATGCAAAGGCAGTATCTTTTCATCAGGCTGGAGATTCCCCTCTAGGCCCAATACAGGTTAAAATCAAAGGAGATCTAATAGAAATTATTGATTACTTATGCGGGAAACCACCAGGACTATTATTCTAGATAATTTTAATTAGTCATAGTACTCATATTTTTGAAGAAGAAAGGATTGATTGACATGGTAAAAGTATCAATTATATATTATTCTAGGAGTGGAAGAACTCAGGCACTTGCAGATGCTATTGCTGAAGGTGTAGCAAGAGTCGAGGGTGCAGAATCCTCATCGAAGAGAGTTGATTACGCAACAATGTACGACCTAGTAGACAGTGATGCAGTTGCATTCGGGTCACCCAACTACTTCAGCTACATGGCTGGACCTCTAAAGGACTTCTTTGACAAAGGATTAGGTCTACGAGACAAGACTACAGGTAAGCCTTGCGCAGCTTTCACCTCAGGTGGCGGGGGAAGTGATACTGCTCTCCTAAGCATAGAGAGATTGATGAGTTCTTACAAACTGGAGAAGGTAGCAGATGGAGTAGCCTCTGCTGGTGAACCCAATGATGAAGACCTCGAAAAATGTAGGAATCTCGGTGAGAAACTAGCTAAGGCTGCTAAAGCCTAATCTCCTCTTTTTTATTATTGTACTATCTTCTTGTTTAATCGGTGGTAGTAGGTTGAAAAAGGCCATTCTGATTGATGAAATAGATAATGTTGCTACTGTAACCTCAATATTAGAACCAGGTGAAAAACTGGAGATACTTGATACAGATGGATCTGTATCCAAGGTGATAACATCTTTGGAAGCCCTTCATTTTGGTCACAAGATAGCGATTAGAGATTTCCCAAAAGGAGATAATGTGATGAAATATGGGAAGGTTATCGGAGTTTCTTCATCGAACATAAAGTCTGGCGAATGGGTACACGTTCACAATTTAATTAGTAGTATAAGACCGGAGGATCCCTAACTGAGTGAATTCATGGGTTATGGTAGACCTGATGGTCTTGTCGGTGTCAGAAATCACTTGCTCATAATTGCCCCAATGGATTGTAGCTACGAACCAGCCAGGTTAATTGCTAAAAAAGTAGAAGGCTCAATAGCTGTTACTCAACATCATGGCTGTGGGTTTGATCAAATGGTTGCCAACCATTTGATAGGAGCTGGAAGGAATCCGAATGTAGCTGGGGTACTAGTTTTCGGTCTGGGCTGTGAATCCATGACCTCTGAGAAAATCGCTGAAGGGATTAAGAACACAGGAAAACCAGTTGAGACTCTGGTTATACAGAAGGAAGGAGGTTCGGTGAAAGCTTCCAAGAAAGCAGTGAAGATATTAAAAGAAATGAAAAGTCAAATTTCGCATATTAAACGTGAATCTTTTCCTTTGAGTGAATTGCTACTTGCTGTTGAATGTGGAGGCTCCGATGCAACATCAGGTTTAGCATCTAATCCAGCAGTGGGATATACTTCTGACATGCTAATCGATGAGGGGGGATCTGTCATCTTCGGTGAGGTACAGGAAATGTCAGGCACTCAACACATTCTCGCTGAGAGAGCGACAAATCAAAAGGTAGCTGATGCCATAATAGCTATGGTGGAAAGACAAGAGAAACGTATGAGATCTCTGGGAATTGACAGTCGCTTCATGTCCAAAGGAAATATGACCGGAGGCCTAACCACTATTGAAGAGAAGAGTCTAGGTGCAATTATGAAAGGGGGTACTCGCACAATTCAAGGGGTTTTAGAAAATAACCGGAATAGGTTTGATCTTCCCAATCATCCAGGTTTATGGCTTCAGGATAACACCGGAATGGATGTACCATCAATTACCAGTATGGTTGCAGCAGGTGCTCAAGTTGTGGTTTTCACAACAGGAAGAGGATCCACCACAGGACATGCAATTGCACCGGTAATCAAGGTAACCGGAAACCCCGAGACATACAAAATGATGTCGGATAACATGGACATAAACGCTGGTAAAATACTGGATGGAAGCGAATCCTTGCGGTCAATTGGAGAAAAGGTCTTCAATGAAGTTCTTAATGTAGCATCTGGAAAATTCAGTAAAGCAGAAAAACTCGGGTATCGGGATTTTATTGTTTATAAAACAAGTCCTCTTGCAGATCACCTATTAGGTTTAGATTGTAGCGGTGACAGTGGTCTGCTCGAACCGAGCTAAAACGTATATAGTTCCCTACGTAGGGGTATGGATATGCGGCGTGAAGGTTACAGCCTTGAAATCATTACCACAGGAGATGAAATTCTCTTCGGAAGAATCCTTGACTCTAATTCAAACTGGCTAGCTGTACGAGCAGCTGAACTAGGAGCGCATCTCCACAGAATTACCACCGTCGGAGATGATGTGGACGATATTTCAGCTGTTCTCAAAGATACTCTGAGCAGAGAAAATGATATGATAATTTTCACAGGAGGATTAGGACCTTCTGAGGATGATCTGACAGTTGAATCCATTGCTCAAACGGTTAATCGAGGTCTTGTCGTAGATCAAGGAGCATTCGAGAAGATACGTCGTTCTTATGAACGCCGTGGATTCACGAATCTTGAACGAGGAAAGAGGATGGCTCGTATAGTAGAAGGCTCCCGTGCAATCCCCAATCCTGTAGGGCTATCTGCTGGCATGGTTCTACCTATAGGAGATACTTTGGTAGTTACTTTTCCAGGTATACCCGTGGAGATGAAGGCTATGTTTGATGAGACAGTTGCTCCACTGATTGAAGGTAAGGCTTCAACTCGTTTCACCGCCCGGACGATAACCGCACGTGTTGTTTTCCGTGAGTTTTTCCCCATTTACAGGGCTATGCAGGCTGATTATCCAGATGCTTACATTAAGAATGCAGCTACTCCTCCAGAACGTGCTAATGAACGTGTCCAAGTCCGTGAGATTAAGGTGGATATTGTGGTGGAGGCTCCAAGCTTTGAAGAGAGTGTGGCCCGTATGTATGAGATAATCTCCGATTTCAGACGTCGCATTGAAGCAAAGAATGGAGAGATCTTTGACAGGGTTAACAGTGTCTAACCATCTATTAGGGGTCCCAACTCAGAGAATTCTGCTTGGTATTTGAAATATTTCGTCAATAGTTCTGGTAGTTTACTTACTGGTGTTCTAACCTGTGTCCAACTGTCTCTATCTCTTAGAGTAACTGTATCTTCTTCTAATGTTTCATAATCTATTGTGATCGCTATAGGAGTTCCTGCTTCGTCGCTTCTGGCATATCTTCTACCCACAGATCCGCCTTGGTCATAGAAGGCATATAATCCTGCATCTAGTAGTTGCCTGTAGATTTGTTTTGCCTTATCTGGTAAGTTGTCCTTGTTTACTAATGGGAATACTGAGATCTGTAGTGGTGCGAGGTCTCGTGGTAAGTGGAATATGTTGCGTTTCCCTTTTCGTTCGTAGCTGTTTTCGAGAGTTACATAGAATAACCTGTCTAAGCCATAACTCGGTTCGACTACATGAGGAACATACTTTGTACCGTCTTTTCTGAGAGCAGTCATGTCCTTACCAGAACCTATTTGATGACTTTTTAGATCAAAGTCAGTCCTGTAAGCACATCCTGATACTTCTAACCAGCCCCAGTCTTTTAGTTGGACTTCGTGATCATAGGTTTGAGCACTATAGTGAGCTCTTTCTTCAGTTAGATGTGCTCTAAATCTTTGACGTTCTTTAGGTATTCCAAGGTGGTCAACGAATTGCTGGCTTATTCCCATAAAATAGCCCTGCCATTCTGTGAGTATAATTCCTAGTTCTATTGCTTCACCGACGGTGATGTCGAGGGGTTCTGCTGTTCCCTCAGCCAACATCTCTTCAGTGTAGATTTTAATTTGTTCATTTTTAACTTCGTGGAGCCATTGACATGTAGAATTTTCGGGGTCAAAGAAGAGTTCTAGTTCCACAATTGTGAATTCCCTAAGCCTTGTCATACCTCTACGTGGGCTGATCTCATTTCGTAGCACTTTGCCTATCTGTGCAAGAGCAAAGGGTAGTTTTTCTCGAGCATGAAGATATCCTCTTTTAAAGTTTGTAAACATGCCTTGAGCAGTTTCTGGTCTAGCAAAACCAGTTTCCCCGCCTGTTGCCCCTATTACTGTTTTGAACATTGTTAGGAAGAGAACAGGTTCCTGAAGTTGTCCTCCACATCTGGGACATTTGATTTTATGTTCTTTGAGTAGGTTTCTGATAGCCTCTCCACCCATTGCTTCGACGATTTCGAGCTCTGTTTTATCCTCGATTAGATGGTCTGCTCGGAAGCTATGTCCGCATTTTGTACATTTGGCACTGTATTCTTTAAAGTTCTCAAGGTGCCCTGAGGCTTTGAATACTATTTCCGGGTTGATTAAGGGAGCCTCGATCTCGTGGAAGCCCTGTCTACGAACAAAGTGTTCACGCCAGGATTCCTCAATATTTCTTTTGAGCTTGGTTCCGAGGTCTCCGTAGGTTACGAATCCACTTAAACCACCATAGATTTCAAAGCTAGGCCAATAAAAGCCACGCCTTTTGGCAATGGCGGTTATCTGATCGTATAGGTTTTCTGGAGCCATGTTGCTCAGCTTGGTACCTTGTTTGGTAGCTTAAATATAAATTTGAGGGAGCTCAAGAACGCTGCACGTAAGAGAGCACGTCGAATTCATTTTTTACATAGTGAGTGCAGATTAAGAAATCACATTAATTCTTTCGTATAGCTCTTATACAATTAGTAACAGTATTTCATTATGGTTAATCAAACAGTCCAACTCCACAGGATATCACGAATTATAGCGGCAACACGTTTTCCCTTCGTAGACCAAGAGACATGGGATGAACGCTACCAGACCATAGTGAATGATGAGCAGAAACGCTTCGGCATCAAATGGAAAAACGGGATAATCTATCCCAGCATCGTCATACTCAATGGCGACAGTGGTGTACAGGAGCTAGGAATGGTGGAGCCAGCATGGGAGGTAACCCAGATGAATATCCCCAAGTGGAAGACTCTCTCAGACAGCACAGAAACTGGACGCATCTACAAGAAATTCTTCCTCTACGTACCCCATGGATATGAGGAAAAAGCCCTAGAACTTCTTGAGGAGAACGACATAGACTTTGACGGACTACGAGGTTATAGCATTGAAGATGGGAAATTCAAGATCTACCCCCACAAGACAAGAAACGACGCATACGACCATAGGTAACCACTATGACAGTCCCGGTGCTGCTAACTTTCGACCTCGACGGGGAATACGTCTGGGAGGAGATATACCCTGGAATTCCTTATTGGACAACTCAAGGTGAATACGGACCCAAGGTAGGCGTCTACAGGATACTAAAACTCCTTAGACAAAAGCAGATTGAGGCAACATTCTGCATCGTAGGACAAACAGCGGAAAAATACCCTGAAGCAGTAGAAGCTATAATCAAAGATGGTCACGAGGTTGCTGTTCACGGGTACACCCACAAGGGATACAATGAGCTCTCACCCAAACAAGAGCAAGCAGGAATACTCAAAACCCGAGAGATTTTAGAAAAATACACAGGAAAACCAATCTATGGACATCGTACACCCCGATGGAGACCATCTCAAAACACTCATAAAATTCTCAAAGAACTAGACTTCAAATGGAACAGCGACCACATGGGCACAGAGATCCCCTTCTACAACACCATAAACGGGGAGGAATCCAGACTCCTAGAGATACCTGTATCCTACATACTTGACGACTGGAACTATTACTACGATTGGGGGACCCCACCAAAATATGTCCTCGATGTATGGAAGGTTGAATTCGACGCACGCCTCATGAATAATAATGTATTCTGCCTTACCAACCACCCCCAGGTAACCGGAAGACCCTCAAGAATAACAATTCTAGAAAAACTCGTAGACTATATGAAACAACAGAAAACCACCTTCATGAAAGCCACAGAATTTACTAACCAGTTCTAATTATTCCCAATACTTACGGGGATCACTCATCTTCCCATAACCCAGCAAATCATCAGCCCACACCATGAAAGGATTCAATTGAGGCACATTTTGGATAAACCACTTAACCACATCATGGAAAACCCCCTCCTTCTTAGTGAAAGCACAGACCCTGAAACAGATACTGCAACCAGACCCAACCTGATTCCAATAATCCAAGCAAGCCTTCTCATCCCCATACCATTTGTAAACACCCGGATTGTTAGCGTCACATATTGGATCATAACCTCGCGGACCCAACGGAAGAGCCTGAGCAGGACAGTGACGAGCACACTTTTTACACACCTCACAAAATTGGATAATACCATCATGAGCCAAGGAACTCTGAGGTAAAGGCAGATCAGTAAATATCTTCAATATACGAACTAAAGACCCCCTCTCCCACGTAATCAAACGCCCATGACGACCAGCATGACCAAGACCCGCTTGAACAGCCATAGGAACACTAATTGTAGTATCATTACCAATGGGGGTAGCATTCCAGCCCAATCCCCTAATAAATTCAGCCATCTGACCAGCAAGTAGGTGCATCCGGCTATACCCCATCCCAGTTGTTACCTCCAGCTGAGTCGGAGCATGCATGAACTCCTCGTACTCCATTGGCACAGTCAACACAATAGCATACTTATGTCTCTCAGGAAAAAACGCTTGATCCTCTGTAACATAACCCTCATCAATATCCTCGAAAACAATTTCCTTTCCATACCTACTATGAGTGTAGAACCACCGCTTATCCAGCCTCGTAAAGCCCACACCCACTGCTCCGAAATATTTCGCCACTTTCTCAATGACTCCAGCGGCCTTCTCGGGAGACCCTTCCCATCGATGTGTTCCTTCAGGTTTCTTCACCAACCCTAAAGACTTCCATGAATAGAATCCATTTCCCTGCGGATCACTCGTATCCATCGGGTACTCATACATCCCAGCTGCACCGTTGAAGGAGTATTCCACAAGACCCCAACCTGGGATATCCTCCCTGATCCTCTCGGAGCGGTAATTATCACTACCAAAATCTACAATTCTACCCTTATCCCTAAGAGCCTGTCCAAAAGCCGTATTCCTCTGGTCAAACCTACAATAGACATCCTTAACGGGGTAAATTTCATCGAAGCTCTTGGTCAAACCATCACCGGAGTCAATCTTTGATCAGGGGTTCATCCCAGTATTTCTTAGGATCCTTATATTTACCATAATCCAATGCCTCATCAGCCCACACCATGACTCTATTAAACAGGGGCAAATACCTGATGAACCACTTAACCATGTCATGGAGGATTCCTTCATGTTTTGTAAAACTGCAGACCCTGAAACAGACACCACACCCTGAGCCAACTTGCCTCCAGTACTCGTAGCAAGTATCTGGGTTGATGTACCACTTGAAAGCACCATTATTGTTAGCATCTGTGGGACCCTCCCACGTCCTCGGACCGTTAGTGATAGACTGACTGGGACAATGCTTAGCACATTTACCACATACCTCACAAAACTCGATAATACCATCAGGAGCCATCGGACTCTGCTCAAGAGGCATATCAGTAAATATCTTTGCGATACGCACCATGGGGCCCCGCTCCCATGTGATTAGACGCCCCATACGTCCCACATGACCCAAACCAGCCTGAACAGCAATAGGTATGCTGACAGCAGTATCATTCCCACAGGGAATTGCATGATAACCCAAACCCCTGATGAACTCAGCGAGGCTCCCTGCAGTAATGGCCATCCGACTATATCCCATACCCGTTGCTGGACTCAAGGCTGCAGGTGTATAAAGAATCTCCTCCACTTCCATGGGAACAGCAATAGCTATGACATACTTATGACTCTCAGGAATGACCACCTTCTCATCATTAATGTATCCTTCTTCAATATCCTCGAAAACGATGGGGCGATTATCTCCAGTATGACTATAAACCCACCGCTTATCCAGCGATGTAAACCCAACTTTTGCTGCCCCATAATAGAGCCCCGCCTTCTCCACAACCTTGGCTGCTTCCTTTGGAGACCCCTTCCACGGTGGTACGTCCTCTGGATTATAGGCAACCCCCAAAGACTGCCACTGGTAAAGACCAGAGTTCATATTCCCACGCCCAGAGCGAGTTGCTTGCCCAACAGTAAAAGCACCACTACTAAAAGCATAATCCACCCTTGAGAACCCAGGAACTCCCTTTGTCATATTCTCTTTCTTCCGCTCAGGATTAGAGAAACTGGGATACCCAGCCCTCCGACCTTTAGCAAATGATGTATCCTTATTGTGGAACCTTTTGTACTCTTCATTAGTGGGATAATTCTCATCGAAACTGCGGGACAATTTATCTCAAAGAGATGCTTGTTAATACCTAAATAAAAATATCTTAGCTAAGTAGGGCTAACCTTTAGAAAATGAACATAATTTCCTGTAAATATTAAAAATAGAAATATTGCTAATTCCACAATAATTCGAGGATTATATATTGATTTCAACTTTTTCAGGTTTAAAATTGCATAAATTAGGAATCTTAAAGGCATCATATTAAGAAGAATAAGTAGGTCACCAAGAACCCGCTTCAATATAATACAATGCAAATATCATAAATATACCCGTTCTAAAGGTGATTCTATGACATCTATTCTTGTTGTATTCTTCTCCCGAACTGGAGCAACCCGCATTATAGCTAATGAAATTGCTTCAACATTGAAAGGAGATATTGAAGAGATAGAGGACACAACAGGTAGATCTGGTCCCTTAGGATGGCTAAAGGCGGGAGCAGACGCAGGACGTAGAAGCCTGACCAAATTAAAACCAATTAAGAATGACCCCTCGGATTATAACATAGTAATAGTGGGTTCCCCAGTCTGGAATGGTACGGTCTCTACACCCATTAGAACCTACCTCACCGAACAGAAAGATAAGATCAAAGCCTCTGCATTTTGGGTTTCAGGATACAAAACGGATAACAACGCAATTGTAGAAATGACTGAGATTATCAACGGAGACCCTATATCCATACTGAGATTGCTAGGAAAAGAGGAAGTACAGGCAGGAAAATACAAAGAAAAATTAGACGAATTCCTATCCAAGATAGAAGAGTATACCGATGAAAGGGATGAATCATAAAATAGTCTTCATCTCATCCAAATTTGCATAACCGTATGTGTGGTTTTCCCGAGTCCTTTACCAGGTGATTAACATTCAACTACAGTAGATGGATTCCACCTGAATGGATAATATCATCCAGTGTAAGGAAAAGGTATTTACCAACTCAGTACCGGGGGTTTAAAGTCACCAAAAACACATGGGACCGATAAGAAATGTTGAAATAAGGCTATCACATGACTTGATTTATGGCAATCGAGAAGGGACAAGAAAAACTGTGCAATGATTGTGGGCAGCCCCTCTTCCTTGACAAGGATGAATGCAAAGACTTTATCGAGGGAAAACTCAAGGAAGGATTCATAGTCTGCAGCTGCTGCGGCACAGAGAAGAAAACAGAATAAACTGTTCTACTATTGAATGTAGACTTTTCTAATTGATTTTAGAGACTTGACAGTAGCCTTCAGGCTGTATGGTCGCTCAAACTCTGAAGCATACATATGCAATTTTTCACCCACAACATCAACTTCATCCATGGAGCCAACACCAAACTTCTCAGAATTAACTAGATACTTCACCTTCATAGGATCATACCCCATAAGCCTGGCACAGGTAGCATCCACAGCAAGAGGATTTTTACCAGCCAAAATAACACCCAAGAATTTCGGAGTCCCAATTAATGGACCGTTACCCTCCATCGCCACAATACCATCAACAACAATCAAATCATTTCGAATAATCTTAGCCAGATAAGGCAGAATATCGTTAAGCTTCCTGTGCAGAGTACTCTTCTTCCTCCGAGCAGGGATCCCAAAAAGATTCTTAATTGATAAAGTAACGGAAACATGTCCCTCAGTTTTGATTTTTGGGAGATTAATGAAATAGTCAGCATTTAGAACCGTCCTTGGTAGTCTAAGCTTTTTCCCAGCTACAGAGTGGATCTCGGTTTCATCTTTACTGAGATTAAGAAAGCTAACATCCCATTCCTCCAATAATTTAAGGAGTCCCGCTTGCTCTAAACGGTGATCTGCAGTGTCACTGATATTGTCGGACTCTACAACAGTTATCTTCTCAGTCTTCTCCTTTACAAGATCGATTACTGCTTTCAGTATCCTAAAATCCGTAATTACCATTCCATCCGGGTTCTTAGCATTGCACACATTGGGTTTGATGATGACGTGTTCACCACCATTGAGGTTTAAACCACCTACGAGATCGATACTACGAGAAACGGCTGAAGATATGTCCCCTCCAGCTTCAACCAGTGAGACAATATGCTTCAAATTATACACCTAATTCTGTTGGGATACTATCTGGGTGACCTCATTCATTATACGGGTCATATGAAGTTCGTCATCAATCGAAAAGTCGGGCTTCTCAACACCCTCTACCACACTTACAAAGTGAAGGTACTGCTTCTGAAATGCAGGATGCTTGAACTTGGCTATCTCAATATACTTGCCTATACCTTTCTTGTCCATCACCCTGCTGCTTCCATTGGAGTTAATGTTAACCTTGTAGGGTTTCTTCATCAAATCCATCTCAATCGAACCAAACTCACCCTGAATCTCCATATCAAAACGGGGGACCATACTCGTCCAGTTCATTTTACAGTCATACAACACACCCATTTCATCTTGGAGAACTATCATCAGATTATCTATTACAGGGTAACGTTTTTTCCATGCCTCAACTTTAAGTAGCTTCAAACCCGGATTAGAGAACGTGTAAACTACAGACAGAACGTGAGGCATAATATCATCAATTATACCATATTGGTCCTCAACTCTGAACTCTGTTTTAGACCGATAACTCCAAAGATTATTATCAAAACTCATCGAGACCTGTTTAAGAGCTCCAATTTCACCATTTTCAATAACTTCATGAGCAGATATCAGGCAGGGAGTTAAAGAATAATTATGAACAGGAATAACTAGCAGCCCAGTATCATCCATAGTCTTCTTTATGCGGTTGAAACTCTCAACACTCTTAGCCACAGGTTTCTCACAGAGCACATATTTTCCTGCTTTGAGAGATTCAACTATCATCTCTTCATGGAATCTCGGGGGAGTATTGATGGCCACTGCTTTTACCCTCGGATTTTCTAAGAGTTCATGATAATCCAAGTATCCATCAGAAGCCCCTGACTTTTGTTTAACCTCTTCCATATTCTTTCGGTTAGGATCAGCCACAGCAACAACATTAACCTCATCCAACTCCGCAATGGCATTCAGATGGAACATGGTAGTAACCCTACCACATCCAATAATCCCAACGTTTAGCATTATACTAGAGACCTATATCCCCAATTCAAATAGTTTTCTTTTTAAATGAATCAAACTAGAAACTTTGCTACCAAGGATTCAATTAATGTATCTGGTTTCTTCATCTTTTCAGGTTTCGGCAGATCAGATATATTACAAAAATGTTATCAGTAAAGATATTTCCCTATGGTTATCTCTCTTTTGAAGGTTTTATGGAGAAAAACATCCACGGTACCCATCCATTTTCGCCCTAGGAAACTCCCAGCGAAGGCCATTCCGAGCAGATAACCCATAATAGCTAGTATTGAATTCATCCACCATTCCATACAAAGCCACCGTATCACTAGAGATATGTATTGACCTAGAATATAACGATATCGCTAGAGATACACGTTTACGTTTATAAACAATACAAAGAACCGTCATAATAAGATGCCCACTCTACGCAACTACAAAACTGGAGACTTATCTACAATACTGGAAATCGAAAAAGATACATTCCCACAACCCTGGTCAGAAAGATTCTTCGAATACATAATCGACACAGCTCCCGAACTATTCATTATTGCAGACCATGAGGATAGAATAATTGGGTACATTATCGGAGGTCTTAGAGAGAAGAGAGACCCCCAAGGAATCACACTTCTAGGCCATGTCCTCAATATAGCTGTGGTTAAAGAGTGGAGGAAAAAAGGAATAGGCACCATATTGATGGATGAACTAGAAGCCCGATTCATTCTACTGGATACAACCCAATCTTTCCTCGAGGTAAGAGTATCAAATACTATCGCTCAGAAATTCTATACAAAAAGAAACTACTTCACAACAGGACGGATTAAAGACTACTACGTCGACGAAGACGCACTGATAATGACTAAATTATTCGGGGAAATCGCCGGCGTTATATAGTTCAAACCCCTCATCAATAATTCGAAGGGTGAAACATTTTGGGCAGAATCAAAGTCGCCATTATTGGAGTGGGTAACTGCTGCTCCGCACTAGTCCAAGGTATACATAGCTATATGAGTGGGGAGAAAATAGGTCTCATACATGAAAAAGTTGGAGACTATACCGTTTCAGATCTGGAAATAGTAACCGCGTTTGACGTAGATACCAGAAAAGTTGGTAGAGAATTATCGAGAGCCATATTTGCAGAGCCAAACAAAACACCAAAGATGGTAAATGTCCCGAAAACAGAGGTTACAGTCCAGATGGGACACTTCTCTGATGATTTTACACATAATGGAGAGGAAGTAATCACCCTTGCAGACGAAGACTCAGCGGATATAGTATCCATTCTAAAAGAAAAAAAAGTAGACATTGTACTAAACACTATATCAGGTAGCGCATTAAAAAGCTCAGAGTATTACGCAGAAGCAGCCTTGAAAGCAGGGTGCGCATTCATCAATGCTACACCAGCACCCATAACAACGGATGAAAATTGGGTAAGAAAATACAGAGAAGCTGGAATCCCACTGATTGGTGATGACATTCTCGACCAAATAGGAGCTACAGTCGTCCATATTGGCTTGCTTGAATTCCTGAACAGCAGGGGAGTCCACATTGACGAGAGCTATCAGCTTGATGTAGGGGGAGGAGCAGAATCAATAAACACACTCTGGAAGACAAGAAAACTCAAAAGAGATATTAAAACATCAGCTGTGTCCAAAGCAATATCCTACGAGTTCCCCCTTGTCTCAGGTTCCACAGACTATGTTGACTTCCTCGGGAACAACAGAGACAGTTTCTTCTGGTTTAAGGGAAGATACTTTAGTGGAGCACCATTCAACATGGATGTAAAACTCACAACGGCTGATGCCCCCAACTCAGGTGCTGTCATACTGGATATCATAAGGGGAGCCAAGATAGCAGCTGACAGAAAGGATGCTGGCCCAATCAACCCATTATGCAGTTATGGATTCAAAAGCCCCCCAGAGCACAAGAATCTAACAGAAGCATATAACCTGTTCAAAAAGTATGTAGGAGCATAATAGATTGTACCTCGTTTTCATCCTCGGCACAGCCGGCTCAGGAAAATCAGAGTTAACAGGAACATTCACGAGGTGGTTAGAGATGCAAGGAGAGAACACATTAGCAATCAACCTTGATCCGGGAGCCATTTCAATACCATACAGTGCTAATGTAGACGTAAGGGATTACATCAAAGTTGAAGCTATAATGGCGGAATATGGCCTCGGCCCTAACGGCGCATTAATGGTAGCTAGCGAGATGATGCTCGAGAATATTGATAAGATAATCAGTGATATCGACGACTTTGGCCCTGATTTAGCAATTATAGATACTCCAGGGCAGATGGAGATGTTCGCTTTCAGGGATATCGGTGCCAGAATAGCTGAGGAAATAAGTGATGAAGGAAAAGGTATAGTATACTTATTTGATGCCGCCTACTGTCGGGACCCATTAAACTACGTGATGAACATGTTCATGGCTTCTGCAATACAAACAAGATTCCTACTCCCCCAGATATCGGTCCTATCTAAATCAGACCTTCTAGGAGACAACCTCGAAGAGATAGTCAGCTGGGGTGAAGACATAGCATCCTTAGAAGAGTCAATCGACAAAAGATTAACTGGATCAGATAGGATTCTGAGTCAGGACATGATGGAGGTCATCAATAAGCTGGGTGGAGAATACACGCCTTTACCCTTCAGTACCCGTACCAATCTCGGATTCAACAGGCTCTACAGTGAGATAAGCCGAGTTTTCATGGGTGGAGAAGTCTTCACCCCCTAGCAACAATTGAAAAGATATTAATCTCCTCAGTATATTGATTAAATTGGATTTTTGCATTGACTCCAAATATTAAAGAACGGGCCTACTCGGAGATACAGGACATTGTACATAGTCCTGTTAGCGTTTTCACTCCTGAAGATCAAGTCTCCAAAGTTTTAGGGGTATTAAAAAAGTCAGGCAGATATGAAGCCGCAGTCAAATCCACGAAGACTGTGGGACTAATAACTGTCAGAGACTTGTTGGCAGTCGATCAACCCGGTCAGACTAAAGTTGATAAAATCTGGAGAGCTACGGGAGCTGTAAACAAGTATTCATCAATCTTTGAAGTGGTACAGAGACTCATTGATAACAGCATCAGAGCCCTTCCAGTTATTGAAGATGACCAAGTAACCGGGATAATATCCCAGATGGACCTACTCAAGGCCCTATCAGACGCCTCTGAACTAGAAGGATATCAAGTAAGAGATATGGTCAAAAGCCCAGTCTGGAGCCTAGAAGCAGAAGACAGCATATCAAATGCGCGACGAATAATGCTGAACAAAGGAATAAGTCACATACCAGTAACTAAAAAAGGTAAACTAGAAGGCATGATAACAGCCAGCATGATTGTTCATACGTTCATTAACCCAACTGGTCGTGCGACAACAGGAGGAAGGGGCGGGGGCCATATACAGCGGTTCCCCGGAAAGATATCAGGCTTCATGGACAGCAACCCAGTCACAATTGGTCCTGACGGAAGCGTTCTGGATGCAGTCAGGATGATGATTGACAGAGATGAGAGCGCCTGCATCATCGTAGATGAAGAAAAAAACATAATAGGCATTCTCACCCCCAGAGAACTTCTGAGTCCACTACTAGGATTACAGGTTGAAGAAGGCCCACCAATCTACATCATGGGTTTAACCGATGAAGACTTCTTTGAGAAGGCTGTTGCAGAGGAGAAACTACGGAGAGTAATAATTAAAGGACTAAAATTCAGACCAGATATTACAGAGGTATCGGTTAGAATAAAAAAGGGACAAAGTCAAGGCAACAGGACCCGATACGAGATAACGGGCAGAGCACTGAGCCCAGATGGACAGCTAAATGCTACAGCAAATGGTTGGGGTCTCCTTACTGTCTTTGACGAACTCTGTGTGGCATTGGGAAAAACTATTTCCAGAACTAAACCAGAGAGGAAGCCGAGGATACGCAGGAGAAGGTCACGATAATCCTCATTTTTATCTGAATTCCTTCAATAATTCACTTATATTATAATCCTGTGAGTTTTCTACCAGTGGCTTATTGGTTAGGAATGAGTATTTCTTCCGGAAGGGGGGCCTCTCCTTCCTGTAGAATATACCTATGGGTATCTTGTTACCCCATTCAGTTGAACGATCATAAGCAGCGTGGATGTCAGACACATCGTGGTCTGATTCCTCAAGCTTGTAAACACGTTCCCTGTAATAGGCATAGGTTTGAGTTTTGTCCCATGTGACGCAAGGCTGAAGAACATCGATAAGAGCGAAGCCCTGATGACGGATAGCCTGTTTCATCAACTCTGTGAGATGCTGAGGCTCACCTGCGAAGCCCCTAGCCACAAAACTGGCGTCATTAGCCAAAGCAAGAGCTATCGGGTTAATGTTTGGTTCAATAACCCCTCTTGGGGTTGTTCTAGTCCGCTGTCCCACCCTCGTTGTAGGGGAAGCCTGGCCAGTAGTTAGACCATAGATCATGTTGTCATGCACTATTAGGGTAATATCATGGTTCCTGCGGACGGTGTGGGGGAAGTGTCCCATACCTATGTTGTAACAGTCCCCGTCTCCTGAAAAACCTACAACGGTTAAGTCATGGTTAGCTAGCTTGACTGCAGATGCGGCAGGCAGCACACGACCATGGACCACATGCAACCCGTTCACCTTAATGTAATCAGTAATCTTTCCATGGCAACCTATTCCAGCGACAGCTACCACCTTCTCTGGTTCCAGACCTAACTGGACTAGAGCCTGTTTGAAAGATAGGAGGATACTGAAGTTGCCGCAGCCAGGACACCATGTGTTGGTCTTAGAAGTTCCAAGCTCTGTTAGGGTAGTCATTCTAGTACCTCCATGACTTTCCGGGCAATACCACCTGGGTTGAAGGGTCGTCCATCATACCGGAGGTATATATTCGAAAATATGACTCCAGTATGCTGTTTGATAATCTTTCCCAGTTGGGCGGTCTTATTTCCTTCCACCAGTAGAAGGTTCCTACTTTTTTTTATTATATCCATGAATGTCTTCACAGGGAATGGTTCAATGTAAACGACCTGTACAATTCGGACGTTAATACCATCATCTTTCAGTATTTCCAATGCTTCAAGGGCAGGTCCCTTGGTTGACCCCCAGCACACTATTGTCACATCTGCGTCATCAGATCCGTAAATTTTGATAGATTCTAGAGTTTCTACCTCCTTTGCAAGATTGGTAGACTTTCTCCAAATTTTCTGCGTTGTTGATTCAATTATTACTGGGTCTATGGTTGTGAAACCGTACTCATCATGCTCGTTTGAGTTAGAAAGTGTAAACGCTCCCAATGTTCCAGGCTTTATTCTCGGGGATATACCAGATTCCGTGTTTTCATGTCTCAAGTACTCCCCATCAGTCCATATTTCTCCGGTGTACAGATCTCCACGATTTATGTGGGTCTTCACAAATGGTTCAGTGGATTTATGACTCTCAATTAGATACTTGTCTGTAATTATTATTGAAGGGATCTGGTATTTCTCTGCAAGGTTGAAGGCATCACTGGTGAGATAGAAGCATTCGTCCACATCCCCCGGAGCCATAACAACTCTGGGAAATTCTCCGTGGGATGCATACACCGTGAATAAAAGGTCTCCTTGTGATGTATAAGTGGCCATACCAGTGCTAGGTCCAGGTCTCTGCCCAACCATTAGTACGATAGGCGTTTCGGTCATAGCTGCAAGACCCAGTGACTCAGTCATGAGACAAAAACCCCCTCCACTAGTAGCTGTCATTGCCCTCACACCCGTGTATGCTGCTCCAATGGTCATGTTGATAGCAGAAATCTCGCTCTCAGGTTGGATCACTACCATACCTACTTCTTCGTCATGGTTTATGAGATAGTGGAGAACTGGGCTAGCGGGAGTCATAGGATAAGCGGAGAAGAATTTGCATCCAGCCTGTATTGCACCGAGTGCTACTGCATCGTTCCCTGTTAGCATGATTCTATCCTGTGGTAAGTCGCTGGGTTCTACACCACATGGGAAAGATTCACCATAATTCTCTTTAGCATACCAGTAACCCATCTCGGCAGCTTTCTGATTATTTGCTATGATTTTCTCTCGACCAGCGAAAGCATCAGCTATAGCCTCTTTGAGGTACATGAGGTCATATCCCACAAGAGCGATGGCTGCGCCTATAGCTACAGTGTTTCTCATGATGGGGACTCCACCAATTTCTTCTACGAAGTCACTCAGGGGAACAGGAAATAGACCGATATCAAACCTGTCTACTTTCATTATTGATTCGAGTTTGGAGTCATATATTATGCCACCTTTTTCATTTAGTTCATGGGCGTGTTGGAGGACTGTTTCCTCATTGAGCGCCAAAATAAGATCTATCTTGTCATCCTGACTATACACTTCTCGATCTGATACCCTGAGGAGGTACAGATTATGACCACCCCTAATCACACTAGGATAATCATTGGCCCCAAAAACGTGAAATCCACCCTTCATAACGGCTTTACCAAGCAGATGACCACTTCGGGTTATCCCCTGACCAGCTTCACCACCAATGAGGAAGCTAAGGCTATTACCTATAAGACATGTAATCTTCATTCAATTTTCCCCACGTAAATTTAGTATAAACCAACTGATGCCTGAGTGTTATCTTTAGGCACGTTGTCAGGTAAGTCAAATGTTTGAAAAGATTTAAAGATGGCGAACCAATCCTGAATGTGTTAGAGGGTTTGATATGCCCAAAGTATTAGTTAATCTAGATGCTTGTGAAGGTGCAGGAATATGCGCAGAAGTCTGCCCAATGAATGTGTACGACATGGTAAAAGTCAATGGAGAAAAGAAGGCTTCGGTCCCTAGACCCGATGACTGTATCATGTGCATGGCCTGCGTAAATGCATGCCCAACACAGGCAATAACCGTCGAAGCAGAGTAAAATTCGCAAAGACAAACTCTTTTTAATTCCTTTTTATACTAGAAAAATTCTGACATGTAGATCTAATGCTTTCATATCAAGTGTTAGTTATCACTTTAGAATTTAACCAAAGAATGGTGTAAAGATAGTGAATATTATTTATTTCTAACAGCTATCGCTCTAACAATGTCTGCTGTGTTTTCGCACCAGTCAGCTATTGTTTCCATGGCATCTAAGAATTCGTTTAGCAGGATAAGTGCTCCAAATGAAAAATCAGGGTATTCTAGGTTTGCTAGATGGGTTCTGGCTATTGCATATAGTTCGTCTAATTCTTCTTCAAGCAGCTCTACTTGATTTGCTAGTTCTAATGCTTCATCGGGGTTTTTATGACTGGCATCGATACATTTTCCAAGAACCTTTACACAGTCTACGTTTGCTTTGCACATGTTCATTGCAGATTCCTTCATTTCGTCTGGTGCTTTGTCAAAGGGTATAATTATGAGGATTCTTCCAGCTTCTTTGGACCAGTCTGCTATCCAGTCAACAGCCCTTACTAGCTCCATAAGGTCGTATCGTTCCTCAGGGAACATCTCACTCTCCGTGAGTTCCACGATCATCTCCCTTCTCAGCTGGTCTGCTTGCATTTCAAGAGTTGAGACACTCTTGTAAAAGTCCCTACAATCTGCTTCTTCACACGCAGCAGAGGCAGAAACCATCTTGTAGAGATCTACTACAGCCTGTTGAGTTAACGCAAGGTGTTCTTCTACCTTTTCCAGTACCTTTTCTCCCCGTTTGGGGGAGAACCAGTCGAATATTCTCCGTGCCATGCCATTTCCTTTCCAATTTCAGTTATATAGTTTTTATATAATATATAGTTTATTAACTCTTATCCCAATGCATAGACTATCAATACTAGAATCGGGATTATGTGAATAGCAGCTGTTATTATCAATGTAATTCTAGGCGACTTAGCCACTATCTCTGCTGACCATCGCACCAATTTACTGAAAGGTTTCATCAATGGGAAGAAGATGAGGGCTCCAATTACATTAATCGCCAAGTGAACCATCCAGACACCCAGACTAAGCGGGTCTCCTGTAGCTAATGCTGCTATTAATACGTCAAAGACTGTGCCAATGTTTGCCCCTAGTATGTAAGGGAGAATGTAATAATCTGCTAGGATTACACCGCTGCTAGCTAAAGGTACAAGAAGTGATACCATCACAGTCGTGCTTGGTACTACAAGGGTGAATAGGAAGCCAGCCAGGAATGCCCTTTTAGGTTTTGTGAAGGTCGACCGTATAAGATTCCATGAACGGGGCATGCTAAAGATCGCAGTCATATACTTCTCTACTGCACCAAGGGCAAATACCAACATCAATGCCCCTAGTAACAATCCTGACCATGCAGGTATCATTTGCATTAGGGGTTTAACCCATGGAGTTACCACCTTGAGCAGATCGGGTACAGCTCCTAGCCATGTTACCTGAACAAATATGTTGGTTCCTTTCTCAGCTATCTGGCTGAATGTTCCAAAGATGAGTTCTATTGGATAGAATAGGATGAGTGTCAGAAGGTTATAGAGAACATGAGATATAGTCACATTGAAGCTTGCCGATAATCGTTCCTGTTTTCTTAGACTTCCAAGTACTGAAACCAGGAATGGGGTAACAGAGGTTCCCATCTCAGCTCCGATAATTGTTGCTACGGCAAGAGAAAGAGGTAAAACTCCTGATGATGTGAATGCTACTACAATTGAATCAAAGGCACCACTGCTATGCAGCATAGCTGTGGCAATCCATCCTGCAAATACGCCGCTTGTAGTATCCCGAATGAGTAGCACAATGCTTTCAGCTAGTTCTTCACCTAAGAGGACGGCAGCATTTTTCACCAGTATAATCCCCGATATGAAGCAGTAAATCGCCAGTAATGAGCCAACTGCATTTTTCATCGGATTACTCTGATGAGTCAAGTCAGATACCTCATCATAGGATATATAATAAAAACTTCATTATCATAGAAAAAATAAACTATATCCCCTATATAGGAGAAGACTCCTTCAGGGAAGAAAAAAACAAGATTGTTATCAAGGTAATACAAAGGTAACATATGGAAACCGTTTACTATACTAGCTTTAAAGTACTAACAGGGAATTTCTGGATTGCATCAACAGATGAAGGCATATTTCAGGCAAGCATTCACAGTACAGAAGAACAATTCATGACGGAACTAAAAAGAAGAGTCAAAGGTACCTATGTCCACGCTCCAGAAAAATTCACAAAACTACAAGCTCAACTAGCTGCATATTTCAAAGGTAAACTACAGACATTCAACTATAAACTAGATCTACGTGGAACAGAATTCCAGAAAGCAATCTGGCGTGAAATTCATAAAGTACCTTTCGGAAGACTGATTTCATATGGGGGTCTTGCCCGAGCTGTAGGAAAACCTAAGGCTGTTCGAGCAGCAGGAACCGCCACAGGAGCAAACCCAATTGGACTCATCATACCGTGTCACAGAGTAATAGGGTCCGATGGGGGACTAGGTGGTTTTGGTGGTGGACTCCCACTCAAGAGAAAACTCCTTGAAAATGAAGGGATCCTAGGAAAAGATAGAGATGAATCAAAGAAAGCATTGAAAGAATTTTTAATCTAATTATATCCCAATTCCGTTTCCTGGCGGAATGCAGTGACATAGTTACCAAAACCGTTTATCGCCTCAACGTTGAGAGGAAATATACCATGTGTACGGTAATGATCATGTATTGAAAGCTATAATCGGTTAAAAGCCTTAAATTATCCAATGTTCATAATCACTAGTTATTACATGGAACTCAGAGAGTTTAAACCCCGAAAGATTAGTTTACAGAACGATTTTATTGGATTCCCCAATATTCAAAATGAACTAAATGATATCATCCGCTTCCTTGGATACTTGATGAAACTCACCCAGACTGGAAAGGACGCTCATAGAAGAATGCTAACAGAGGCCGAGTCTGGAGCACTATTTCTAGGAAGAACAGGCGCAGGGAAGACTCATTCAGTCCACTGCGTGGTAAATGAAGCCCGGAATCTAGGATTTCTTCCCATTGACGGTAGTCTAATGCTAGGAAAGACCACGGTTGACCCAGGAGATGTCCGCGAATTTTTTGATGCATGCAGACTTGAAGCTGATGATAAACCAATACTCCTAGTATATGATGATGCACGTCAACTACTTGGTGCCAGTGAACGGGGAATGATGAGTTATTCCGTTGGATATAATCCCCAAGAGTCAAGACCGATGCTTGCAGAATTCAGAAGACAGATCGATGGACTTCAATTCTTCAATAACCCCGTATACATTATAGTTACCTCTGCAACGTCATTAAGGCGCATTGATAGGCAGATATCCAGAAGATTCTCAAGACACATAACATTCCCAAGGCCCAACGATGATAGCAGAAAAGCACTATTCAACTACTACCTCAGAAAATTCGGATATGACCCTGGTCTTCTTGACATCGAAACGCTATCCTTCCTTATGGAAGGCGTTGTAGCTGGTAGATTAGAAGAAATGGTATCCAAAGCAAGCTACAAAGCAGAAATCGAAGGAGAATTAACGAATAAACTCCTTGTCAGAGAAATAATCAGATTCCTTCAGGGCCCCCCAACTGACATTTACCACACTGAGGAAATGAAGCTAAAAACTGGTTACCATGAATTCGGCGGACACACCCTTCCAGCTTATCTGGTAGGTATGGAGCCAATCCTAGTCACAATCGAGCCTTCAGCAGATGGTACCTTTGGAAAAAGCTTCCAGAGACACTCGGATAAGATTCCCCAATCATCAGCAAAGTTCTACTTCGCGGACATCATCACCAGCATGGGAAGCACTGCAGTACATACTGAACTTGAAAATACATTAGAGCAGGGTCGTATGAGTGACCTGACAAGTGCTTCAAGGTCAGCTCTCAGTCTGTATGCATTAAAAAACCCAATGGTTATGATGTCCATAGGGAGAGAGGACACATACCTATCCAAGGGACTATTCAGCGATGAAAACCGGAAAGAGATCGAGGACGAGATATCAATCATAAAGAACAGAGCACTGGAAATAGCACAGGATATTGTCAGACGATACAAAAGCGAAATAATAACTTTCACAAAGGAACACCTGATCAAACAAGAAATCATGGTACGAAGCGAAATCATGGATACACTAAAAGACATGGGCGTTGAACAAGGAACATACTATGATAAATTATGCAAATCACTGGAAAACCTAGGCTACCCAGTTTAACACATAAAATCACAACATTTAGGCATAATAAATTGACTCAGAATAACATCCCTTTTTGGGATCAACTATTTCTTGCGAACTCGGAACCAATAATATAATGACAGAAGGACAACAACTGAAACCAAAGCAACTATCAAAACACCATCGTTCAAACTGAGAAAATCTGCCCAGAATTTTCGGTTTTTATCTCCCTCAGAAACCCAATTTATAATTAAGGTACCCACCGATTTCAAAATGCACACCATTATATTTTAACTTCTTGGGGAGCAAAATAACTCAACACTCGCTTCACACACGTAGTTCATGGTTTACAGATATGCATCCTTATCCCCGCCAAACAGCTTTTAAATTTGAAGAATCAGGTGTGATTTAATATTTTAATAAGCATTAAAAGATCTGGAAAATTGCTTTAACATATTTTAACAATGATCAAAAATTACACTTTGTTTATACCATAACGGTTGAGTTTGTAGTTTTCTAATACATACGTGGACCTATATCATATTGAAACCTATTACGAGTCAAGGTCTACAGGGGTAGAAAAATAATGGAAAGTAGAAGATCAAAACTCGAGATATACCTAGAAGTATTGAGCATAATCAAGGGTGGCACATCAAAACCAACCAGAATAATGTACCAAGCAAACATTTCATGGCAACCATTGATGAAAGTACTCACCTCAATGAGTAATCAGGAACTAATAGAAGAAATCGACACAACCACCCTCTCAAGAAAAAGAGATAAACGCACAAGCAGAATCTACCAGATAACAATGAAAGGTGAAAAAGTCATCCAATACTTCAGAGGAATGAAAGAATTCCAGCTGGAAGACATCAACATTCCAGTCTAATTTTTTCTTCTTTTTATTATATAATCCAATTTTTAAACAAGCTTGTATTCCATTCTATCGAACCAAGATGTATAAGATTGCAGGTGTTGATGAAGCAGGCAGAGGATGCGCTATTGGACCTCTGGTTGTAGCTGGTGCAATCTTTGATGAAAAAACACTGCAAACTCTTCAGGATATAGGTGTTAAAGACTCTAAGATGCTTTCAGTTAAGAAGCGTGACGCTCTTAAGCCGGCGATAGAGGAACTAGCTATTAGGATCCAGTATTTTGAGTTGCCTCCATGGTGTATTGATCATGTAGTTAACCGTGGAATAATATACAGGAAACTCAACTATCTTGAGGCCATGGCTATGG
>RCNB010000390.1_pt1 | contig 30111 bp, 24 predicted proteins | sample 2041321 | NCBI WGS metagenome assembly RCNB01 (sample SAMN09708232, study PRJNA481090) | Marine sediment metagenome, whole genome shotgun sequencing project. | reverse complement strand
GGTGATGTGACTGACGAAGCTGATAACTGCTCTACAGGTATTGAAGCCACTTTCTCTGATAGTGTTGCTGATGGAACTTGTGAAGGAACACATGTGATTACTAGAACATGGTCTTTATCTGACAATTGTGGAAACGAAACAACTCAAGATCAAATTATTACTGTGTCTGATAATATTGCGCCTACTTTTATTGCGCCTGCAGATATTGAAATATTCACTGATGCTGATTGTGCTTATGATTCTACTGTTGATGTTACTGGTGATGCCATTGGAGAAGCAGATAACTGTTCTACAGGTATCGACGCTACTTTTGTAGATAGTATTGAAGATGGTGCTTGTGAAGGAACCTTTGTTATCACTAGAACTTGGTCTCTAGTTGATAATTGTGGTAATGCTGCAGATAATAAAGTACAGACCATTACAGTGTCTGATAATATTGTTCCAACGTTTACAGTCCCTGGAGATATAGAAATATCTACTGATGCCGATTGTGCTTATGATGCTACAATTTCCGTAACTGGAGATGTAACTGATGAAGCTGATAATTGTTCTACTGGTATCGATGCTACTTTTGTTGATAGTATAGTTGACGGAGATTGCGAAGGAACTTTTGTTATCACTAGAACTTGGTCTCTTGTAGATAACTGTGGAAATGCTGCAGATGATCAAATACAAACCATTACAGTATCTGATAATAGTGCCCCTGAATTTGTAGAGGACCTACCGGGAGATGTTGATGTAGAATGTGACGGTGTTCCTGAAGCAGTTGTATTAACTGCAACAGATAACTGTGATACAAATACAATCAAGGTAGAATATAGTGAAGTAAGAACGGACGGGTCTTGTGATTCTGATTACAGCTTACTTCGTACTTGGACTGCTTCAGATACCTGCGGTAATATCTTGACGCATACACAAACCGTAACAGTAACGGATAGTACTGCACCTATTGTAACCTCAGATTATGAAACAGAAATTAACGTAAATTGTGGTGAGGTTCCTGCTGCACCTGAGTTAGAGTTTGAAGATGCTTGTGCTACTGAAATTACTGTAGTTCCTAATGAGACTTCTACTGATGATGGTAGCGGCCAAAACTATCAAATTGATAGAACATGGACAGTTTCGGATGAGTGTGGTAATGAAAATATATTTACACAAACTATATTTGTAAACCTTGAACCAAACGTGACCAGTACAGACTCTTCATTGTGTATCGAAGACTTGGCTATTGACCTGTTCAGTTTACTAAGTGGTGACTATAATCCAGATGGTACTTGGAGCGTAGCTGCAGGTAATGCAAATATTGATGGTAGTACATTCGACCCTGCTTCAATCAGTGTAGATAACCTAGGTGTATATACATTCACCTATTCTGATACTGCTGGTGAATGCCCTATTGAGGTTGACGTTAACATCACTGTTCACGATGATTGTGTGAACTTACCTTGCGCTGATGACTTTACTAAGGATGATAATATCTCTAAAGCAGTTACTGCAAATGGAGATACTTATAACGAGAATTTTGAAGTTACCGGAATTGAAGGTTGTGGATTTACTGTAGAAGTACAGATATTCAACCGTTGGGGAGCTTTAATATATGAATCTAAAGACTATGAAAATGACTGGAATGGGTTCGCCCATAGCAATTCTGTCGGAAGTTCTGACAAAGTGCCTACCGGTACATATTATTATATCGTAAATATAAAAGACAGTGGATTGAAACCTTTTGCAGGACCAATTTACGTAGGAACCAAATAAATGTAACCTATCATGAAAAAGTTTATTAAGTTTAACATTATTGCCATTGTATTGCTTAGCTCTTATAGTGCTATAAGTCAGCAATTACCGCAATTCACGCAATATATGTACAATACAATCTCTATCAACCCTGCGTATGCTGGGAGTAGAGAAACCTTGAGCCTTGTTGGGCTGCACAGGAGCCAATGGATTGGCCTTGATGGTGGACCGACGACACAGACATTTTCAATTCATTCGCCTTTGCGCAATGAAAAGGTTGGTCTGGGGCTGTCGTTCATCAATGATGAACTGGGGTTTGAAAACTTTACTTATATCTATGCTGATTTCTCATACACGATTAACTTAAGTGCTAAAACTAAATTGGCATTTGGATTAAAAGGAGGGTTCACATCCTATAGTATAGATCAGGAGTTAAGAAGTTCCAATCCAAATGATCCTGCCATATATGGCATCGAGGACCGTTGGAACCCCAATATAGGAGCTGGTGCCTTCTTACATACCAACAAATGGTATTTCGGAATGTCAGCACCTAGAATATTAAACACTGACCTTAATGGTGAAAATAATGTACAGGCCTTGGAGCGAATCAGTTACTATTTTACCGGAGGCTATGTATTTGACATGAGCAAAGCAGTAAAGTTTAAACCTGCATTCTTGGTAAAAGCTACAAACGGTGCTCCGTTATCTTACGACCTAACGGCCAACTTCTTGTTCAATGAGAAACTTTGGTTGGGTGCTGCTTATAGATTTAACGAATCTACTGGCGCATTGGGTGCCATTGTGGATTTCCAGGTATCCAAACCATTTAGGATTGGGTATGCCTATGAGCATCCAATATCGGATATAAGACCATATGCTACAGGTACACATGAAATCTTGTTGATGTTCGAGGTCTTTAAAAGCAAACGTGTAAAATCTCCTAGATACTTCTAAAATATGACAATCATGAAAACAAAAGTTTTACTTATACTAATAGTTCTTTGCAGTACACTGACTTTTGCGCAAAGAAAAGTTGCAGACAAATTCTTTGAGAACTTCGCCTATATCAAGGCGAGTGAGCTCTATCAAGATGCTGTAAACAAAGGAGATGATAGTGAGCATGTACTGACTAGATTGGGAGATTGTTACTACAACAACTCTAACGCAACCAAAGCGGCAGTATGGTATCAGAAAGCATTGGAAAAATATCCAAATATTAATCCAGAATATATCTATAAATACATCCAGGTACAACGTAGTTTAGGCGATTATGAAGAAGCCTATACGTGGTCCAAAAAATTCAAGGAACTACAAAACGATGACAGCCGTTCTGAGATTATCGGTGACATTAGCCTTTATGATGAGCTATCCTCTATGGAGAAAGTTTATATAGAGGTCACCAACCTTGACATTAATACCGAGTATTCTGACTTTGGTAGTTTTGAATACGGCGGAAAACTGTATTTTGCTTCGGCAAGGACGACTGACGTCAATGCACGCAAAAAATATACTTGGAACGACCAACCCTTTTTGGACATCTATCAAGCTGATGTTGACCAAGCAGATGGTAAGAAATCTGTTGGCAACGTAAACTCAATTACCGCCAATAGGGTGAACACTGATTTCCATGAGGCTTCTGTGGCCATTACCAACGATGGCAAGACCATCTATTTCACCAGGGACAATGTGAACAAACGCAACCGATTGGATTATGATGATGATGGAACAACACATTTAAAAATCTATAAAGCATCTTTGGATAATGGTACTTGGGCAGATATTGAAGAATTACCGTTCAATGACGATGTGTTCTCAACAGGGCACCCTACATTGAGCGTTGATAATAAAAAACTATATTTTGTATCGGACAGGGATCATGTTGACTCATTGGGACAGACGGACATTTATGTAGTGGACATCAATGATGATGGCTCTTATGGAGAACCTAAAAACCTCGGCCCTAATGTTAATACCGAAGGTCGTGAAATGTTCCCGTACATTGCCAAGGACAGTACATTGTACTTTTCTTCGGACGGATACGTAAACCTAGGTCTATTGGATATCTATAAATCCGACATGATTAAAGATGCAAATGCCCAACCTATCAACTTAGGAGCACCGTTTAATACTGGTGCAGATGACTTTGCTTTCTTTATTGATACTGAAAACAATACTGGGTACTTCTCTTCAAATAGAGAAGGTGGCAAGGGTGATGATGATATTTATAGCTTCGCCGCTTATGAGTGTAAACAAACTGTAACTGGGATTGTTCGCGATACCAAAACACAGCAGCCTCTTGATGGTGCAACTGTAAAGATTATCAACGAGGCCGGTAAGATTATCCATGAAGTGACCACTGGTTCTGATGGATTTTATACTTACGAGATTGAATGTAATAGGTCTTATTCTATTTTAGGGTCTAAACCTGATTATAAAGACGATTTGAGAAAAATAGTTGCGGGTAGCGAGAACAATTTTGTGAATAGAGTGGATTTAAATCTTGAACCACTGATTGATTACGACCAGATTGTCATCAACCCGATTTTCTTCGATTTTGACAAATCTAATATACGTACCGATGCTAAGTATGAACTAGAGAACATAGTGAGCGTAATGAGGGAACACCCTAACATGCACATCTATTTAGAATCTCATACAGACAGTAGAGGGCGTGATGAATATAACATGAAATTATCTGACAGAAGAGCCAAATCAACCAGAGATTATCTCCTGTCAAGAAATATTGCACCAGAAAGAATAAAAAGTGCCATTGGATATGGTGAATCTCAGCTATTAAATGAATGTAGCAATGGAGTAAGGTGTTCCAAAGAAAAACACCAGATGAACAGAAGGTCATACTTCTACATCGTCAAAGATTAATTGGTAATAACGTTATTGTCTTCCCTACTTTATGTTTGAAGATGAATGTTGACTATTGGTTGGTTATTTAACATTGAATAACTTATTACTCTCTAAAAGCTGCTCCCCTCGGAGCAGCTTTTTTTATTGAAAAACCCTATTCGAATTCCTTCTAAAAAATAAAGGAAACTGAACAAAAGCTTAAATTGATTTTCTAATTATTTCTTCCCTAATTTCTATACAAAGTTCAAAACAATGCTTTTGGCATCGATAAAATGACATAAAAACCCTATTAAAGTACTTTTTATCGTTTATCCGTAATCATTTTTCGATGAAATACACGTATTTCATCGATTTTAACATTTCATTAACAGTTCCTGTCTAGCTTGGTACCTACCTTTATATTCCCGAATACTAATAACCTACTTATGAAACTTTCTACTTACTTGCCTGCAATGGCATTATTGGCCATATTATCTTTTTCTTGTTCTACAGATTCTATAGAAGAAGATAAAATTGATGCAATAACGTCTTCATACGTACCAGAAACTAAAGACGTTGAAATAGAAATTTTAGAGCTTATAAACAACCACAGAATATCGAAAGGATTAAATGCTCTACAAGGCATGAGTACAATCAAAGCTCAAGCATACGGACATACAGACTATATGATTGATAAGCATGAAGTCTCACATGATAACTTTCTTCAACGAAGTAATAATCTAAAGAATAACCCTGGAGCTGTTAAAGTAGGCGAAAATGTCGCTTATGCATATAGTTCTCCAGCATCAGTTGTTAATGCTTGGATAAAAAGTGACGGGCATAGAGCAAATATTGAAGGAGATTATACAAACTTTGATATCTCAGCAGAAAAGGATAAAGACGGAAAATGGTATTTTACCAATATTTTTATAAAGAAATAGTTCTTTTAATTAAATTAGTTAGTTAATATTAAGAGTCACAAGTTGTGGCTCTTTTTTTATTATAAATTAAGGTGCAAGTCTATCTATTTTCCAATTATAGTCACTTTGTAGGCTATATCTAATCCTGTCGTGAAGTCTATTTGCCCTTCCCTGCCAAAACTCAATTTCTACAGGCTTAACTATATATCCACCCCAATGGTTTGGTCTAGGTATTTCTTTACCTTCAAATTTCTTTTCTAGCTCTTCTAATTTATTTTCTAATATGGTTCGGTTTTCTATAACATCACTCTGATTAGAAACAATAGCACCTAATTGACTGCCTCTCGGTCTGGATTCAAAATAACCATCACTTAAATTTTCCACAATTTTATCAGCCTTCCCCTTTATTATAATTTGACGTTCCGCAGCATGCCAAAAGAAAGATAAGCACACATTAGAATTATTTTCTATGGCTTTGCCCTTCTCACTATTGTAATTAGTATAAAAAATAAAGCCTTCATAAGTATATCTTTTAAGCAAGACTATCCTGTTTTTTGGAAAGCCATCCAAACCGAGCGTAGAAACTGTCATAGCGTTTGCCTCATCCACTGTATTAGAATTATCAACCTCATAAAACCACTTTTGGAACAACTCCAAAGGATTTTCTGGGACATTGCTTTTAATCAATGCTGCTTTTTCATAAGACTTTCTATAATTGCTTAAATCTTTTTCCATACATTCAATTTGCCAGCATAAAATCGTACTGTTATTACAACAATAATAAAGGAGCTAACTTATTATACAAAGTTACTAATTTTATGAAGTTCGAAGATTCAAAATATTATAATAATAAAACTTTTAAAAAGATAGTACTAAAAATGGGCGTTCTTTATATCTCAGAAGATTATTGTGTTTCTGAAATAAATGAAGGTATACAAATAGGAATAGAAGAAAGCCAAGAAGTAATTATGAATTTGGTAAACTTCTATGGAGAAAATTTAATAATTGGGTTTGTTTCAAATCGCATAAACTCTTATTCTATAAATCTTAGAGAATGGTTAAAACTTACCAATAATGATAATTTTGTAATTAACACTGCCATTGTTGTATATGATGATTTAAATTATAATGCCGCTACTATCGAAAAAGAATTAACTAAAAATAGTTTAAGGAGATTTCATACATTAAACGAAGCAATTCAATGGATTATTAATCTTAAATAATTAAAACCAATAACAATATTAGTGTTTAAAATTCAAAGACTTTATTCGCTTCAGCCAATTCAACAGTATCAAAAATTTCGTTGGCTTCCAATTTAAATTCGTTAACATCATCATATCGCGTTGAAAAATGTCCCAAAATCAATGTGTCAACATTTGCTTTTTTAGCAATTCTAGCGGCTTCTTTAGCTGTAGAATGTTTTGTCTTTACTGCTAAATGAGCCAATTTTTCTAAAAATGTGGATTCATGGTATAAAACATCTACATTTTTAATTATGGGAACCACCTTCTCATTATAGCAAGTGTCACTGCAAAACGCATAACTCTTTGGTGCCACACCCCGTTTAGTTACACTTTCATTTTTTATGAGGTTTCCATCTTCGTTTTTAACATCGTAGCCCTGTTGTAACTTTCTGTAATATGCCTTATTTATATTGGCGTATTCGGCGGCTCCAATATTAAGTTTTCTATCCCCTTCTTTTTCTTTGAATAAAAAACCATTTGTATATACCCGATGTTCTAAAGGAATAGTATGAACTTCTACTTTATCATCTTCATAAACTAGTTCAGATTCCGTAGATGTAAGTTCGTGAAAAATGAGTTGGTAGTTTGTCCAAGAGCCTGATAGCTTCATTTGAAGCGTAATCACTTCTTTAAGACCCTTTGGTCCATAAATATGTAAGTCCGTTTCTCTAGTAAGCAGTGTAAAAGTAGAAACCAATCCAATTAATCCAAAATAATGATCACCATGCAAATGAGAAATAAAAATATGCTTGATACGATTGAATTTCACTTTATTCTTGCGCAACTGAACCTGAGTCCCTTCTCCACAATCTATTAGAAAAACATGATTTCTAATTTCTAAAACTTGTGAGGTAGGATTTGTATTAATTCGAGGTGTGGCGCTATGGCAACCTAAGATAGTAAGCTTCATTGTTCTGAGGGATTATAGTTCAAAAAATCATGAACAGTGAACTTGTTTTTAAAGGTGAATGCATAAGGTGTCTCTCCATGCTTATTCACAAATTCTAGTCTTTCTCTGGCTTCTTTTGGTGTTGGTATATGACCAACAGGAACAAACCAAAATACCATATGCATATCTTTAATCCTGCTAAACCACTCTTTTCTTCTAGAGAATATTTCAACATGATTAGACTTATATGTAAATTGGAATAATGATGCCATGTTTTTCCAGACTGACATATTTATGATTAAGGTATCATCTTCAAAAGCCTGAATTGCCGTTGCATTGTCTTCTACATCTTTTAAACGCCATACAAATCCATCACTTTCTTCTGCCAGAGTATTGATTCTGTCAAGATTATTAACAAAATCCGGTATAATTGGGTCATCGATTGGCGCCAACATTTTTGCAATATTTACTTGAGCTAAGTTGTACATTAAAACCCTAGATCTCTTTCAATTTCCTCCATCTCAATAATGTCATAAGCTTCTTGTAGTGTAGGCACAATCAATAATTCGTCAGGAATATCATCCAAATCTATTTTATTGGTCACTATTATAAAGGAATGTTTTGTATTTCTATGTTGATCAGACAATTGTAAAAACTCAATGGCATCAGCTGTTTTTAAACGATTCAAGCTTGTCAGGTTAATAATAATATTATCGTTTTTAAACTTTGAATATATCACTTGAAGTTTCTTAACAAGCTCTACAATTGATACTTTTTCTTGAGTAATAATAGATATGTTACCATCTTTATCAAAAATCATACTTTCTACTTTATTTTGGACGCTAATAGATAAATAACTGCCATTCTAATGGCTACACCGTTTTCCACCTGATTAAGAATTATTGCCTGGTCTGAATCTGCAACTTCACTTGTAATCTCAACACCTCGATTTATCGGCCCTGGGTGCATTATTACAATGTCTTTACCAATGGATTCCAGCACCTCTTTGCTTACTCCAAACTGCTGCGTGTATTCTCTGGTCGACGGAAAATAATTGATTTCCATGCGTTCATTTTGAACACGAAGTATATTTGCTACATCACACCATTTTAGTGCTTTATGCAAGTTTGTTTCAACTTTTACTCCAAGTTTATCTATATACTTTGGAATTAGAGTTTTTGGGCCACAAACCATAACATTTGCACCTTGCAATTGTAATGCAAATATATTTGACAAAGCAACACGACTATGCATTATATCTCCAACAATCACAACATTCTTACCCTTTACCTCGCCTAAACTTTCTCTTATGGAATATGAATCTAAAAGTGCCTGCGTTGGATGTTCATGAGCTCCATCTCCTGCATTTATAATACTTGCATTAATATGTTTGGATAAAAACACCCCAGCTCCAGGACTTGGATGCCTCATAACTACCATATCCACTTTCATAGAAAGTATATTATTTACGGTATCTATTAATGTTTCTCCTTTTTTAACAGATGATTGTGAGGCTGAAAAATTAATAACATCAGCGGATAATCGCTTTTCAGCAAGTTCAAAGGACAACTTAGTACGGGTAGAATTCTCAAAAAACAAGTTAGCAATGGTAATGTCCCTAAGCGAAGGGACCTTTTTAATTGGCCTATTAATAACCTCTTTAAAGTGATCGGCAGTTTCAAAAATAAGCTGAATATCTTTTTTGTTTAGATATTTGATTCCCAATAAGTGATTGACACTTAATTCGCTCATAAGATTCTTTAATTATTTATTAAGTATACTGAGTCTTCACCATCATTTTCCACCCAGTTTACCTTTACTTTTTCTTCATTTATGGCATCAACTTGTCTTCCTCGATAATCTGGTTGTATTGGTAAATGCCTGCTAAATCTACGGTCAATTAATGTTAACAATTCTATTTCGTCAGGTCTGCCAAACGATTGAATTGCCGTTAATGCTGCACGGATACTACGGCCGGTATACAAAACATCATCAATAAACACCACTTTTTTATTTTCAACAACAAAATCAATTTCAGTCGTATTTGCCTCTAAAGGCTTCTCTCCTCTTCTAAAATCGTCCCTAAAAAAAGTGATATCCAATTGACCCAGCTGAACGTTCTTTATTTTGTAATCATCCCTTAGCATTTGGCACAAGCGATTTGCTAAATATTTGCCTCTCGGCTGAATACCTATTAGAACAGTTCTAGAAAAATCATTGTGATTTTCAATTAGTTGACAAGCCAATCGATGAAGAATGATGTTTACCTCTTTTGCGTTAAGTAAAACTTTTTGACTCATATACTACCCAAACGTATTTGGAATACAAAGGTAATCTAAAAATTTAAAAGTGAAAGTCATTTTAATTTTATGTTTAATCATAAAAAAGCCTTCCAAATGGAAGGCTTTAATTTATAATATAATGAAGAAAAGATTATGCTTTTCCATCCATTTTATCTTTAAGCGCTTGTAAAGCATCATTAGCATCACCTAAAGTAGGTTTTGATTCTGCTGCTGCTGCTTCAGCTTTCTTAGCTGCTGCTTTTACATTTTTAGCTTCTTCTGCTCTAAATACAGCCGTATGCGAAGCCACTACACGTTTAAACTCTTTATTAAATTCAATAATTTTAAACTCTGCAGCCTCTCCTTTTTTAAGCCTTTTACCATCTTCTTTTTCAAGGTGACGCGAAGGAATGAAGGCAACGATATCTTCGTTAAACTTAACGGTTGCACCTTTGTCAACTATTTCTTCAATTTCACCAGAATGTGATGTGTTTAAAGCGTATTCTGTCTCGTACTTATCCCAAGGATTTTCAGTTGTTTGTTTATGACCTAAACTTAATTTACGTCCTTCAACATCCAACTCTAATACTAAAACATCTAATGTGTCTCCAACTGCGCAAAACTCGCTTGGGTGCTTAATCTTCTTAGTCCAAGATAAATCAGATATGTAAATCAATCCATCAATACCTTCTTCTAGTTCAACAAATACACCAAAGTTTGTGAAGTTACGTACAATACCAGAATGCTTAGAACTTAATGGATATTTTTTAGTAATATCTGTCCATGGGTCTGGTGTTAATTGCTTAATACCAAGAGACATTTTACGATCTTCTCTATCTAAAGTCAAGATTTGAGCTTCAATTACATCACCAACAGAAACAAAATCTTGAGCCGAACGTAAGTGAGTAGACCAAGACATTTCAGAAACGTGAATTAATCCTTCAACACCTTCTGCCACTTCAATAAATGCACCGTAATCTGCAATTACAACTACTTTACCTTTAACCTTATCTCCTATTTTAACTTCTTCTCCTAATGCATCCCAAGGGTGCTTGCTTAATTGCTTAAGACCTAATTGAATTCTTGATTTATTTTCGTCAAAATCAAGGATTACTACATTAAGTTTTTCATCTAGCTCAACAATCTCACTTGGATGATTTATTCTAGACCAAGAAAGATCTGTAATATGAACTAATCCATCAACACCACCAAGATCCATAAATACACCATAAGAAGTAATGTTCTTAACAGAACCTTCAAGTACTTGACCTTTTTCCAGTTGACCAATAATTTCTTTTTTCTGTAACTCGATATCAGCCTCAATAAGTGCTTTATGAGATACTACTACGTTTTTAAACTCGTGGTTGATTTTAACAACTTTGAATTCCATAGTTTTATTAACGTACTGATCGTAATCTCTAATTGGTTTTACATCAATTTGAGATCCAGGTAAGAATGCTTCAATACCAAATACATCCACAATCATACCTCCTTTAGTACGACATTTAACGAAACCATTTACAATTTCACCAGTATCATGAGCAGCGTTTACACGTTCCCAAGCCTTTATTACTCTAGCTTTTCTATGCGATAAAACTAATTGTCCTGTAGCATCTTCACGTACATCAATTAATACTTCTACTTTGTCACCAACCTTTAAATCTGGGTTGTAACGAAACTCGTTTAACGAGATTACACCTTCAGATTTTGCGTTGATGTCAATAATAGCATCACGATCCGAAAGGTGAATCACTTCGCCTTCAACAACCTCATCATTTAGAGTGTCAACAAAATTTTCTGCTACTAGTTTTTCGAATTCTTCTAATTTAGAATCTTCAACTGGATCAATTCCTTCTTCGTAATTGTGCCAGTTAAAATCTTTCAGAAATTGTTCTGGGGTTACTTTAGTTTCTTCTACAACTGGAGTGTTCTCTGTAGTTTCTGCTACTACTGGAGTCTCCACTGGAGTTTCTACTGTTGTTTCTTTGTTTTCAGCCATTGCTGATTAAAATTTGTATTCTGTATGTCTTCAGGAGAATTAAGCATTGCACACACAGAAGTGTTATAAATTGTTTTTTTTTATCCTCTTATCTCACTGAATATTTGCTAAAAGGAGTGCAAAATTACATATATAAATAGATAATACCTAATTTAATTCGGTTGGAAGCAAGTTTTTTAAATCATTAAAAATGAAACAACTATTCTTCATTTTCTAGGGTCATTGTCACCAGTTGCATTATCTTCTCAAATTGATCTTCTAAATTTAAATCAGAATTATCAATTTCAATGGCATCGCTAGCCTTGGTTAAAGGAGAGTTTTTACGATGGGAATCAATATAATCACGTTCTTGGACATTCCTTAAAACTTCGTCAAATTTAACGTTGTCCCCTCTTTTAATCAATTCGTCATACCTGCGCTGCGCTCTAATATTTGCAGATCCCGTCATGAATATTTTTAACTCCGCTTGCGGAAAAACTACAGTACCAATATCACGGCCATCCATAACAATGCCTTTGCCTTTACCCATTTCCTGTTGCTGTTTCACCAATTGGTAGCGAACCTCAGGAACTGCAGATACAGTGCTCACAAAACTTGAAACTTCTAGGGTTCTAATCTCTTTTTCAACATTAACACCATTCAAGTACATTTCAGAAAACCCTAAGGAATGACTAAATTCGAATTTCAGGGTGATTTTATCTAACTGAAGCACAAAATCATTAATATTAAAATCGTCAGTCTTAATAAAACCCTGCTTCATAGCATATAGCGTAACCGCCCTATACATTGCCCCTGTGTCAATATAAACATAGTTTAAGGCCTTTGCTAATTGTTTAGCCAATGTGCTTTTACCTGTTGAAGAAAAGCCGTCTATCGCTATAATAATATTTTGCATTACTGTAAATCTATTTGTAGGCCAAAAAAACTAGCATTTGAAGAACTTGTATACCTTGCATGTGCATAACTAAATCTCATTTTATTGAGCCTTACCCCTATCCCGAAAGATAACCCAGAAAAATTTCGCTGTTCTAATATTCTTAACTCCTCTGCTCTTCTAAAACTATAACCCAATCTAATATTAAAACCTCGATCTGGAAACAATTCTGCTCCTAAAATTAAATGCCTGATAGTTTTATTAAGAAAACCAACTTTTTCATTCGTTTGATTTCCTTCTAAATCCCCAGTGACTCTTGCTGGATTTGGCCTTCCTATTGGCCATTTTTGAAGATTTTCTAAGGTAAGGTGCCAACGTAATGGCATATGGTCCAAGGTTTGAGACATTCCAAAATCAATTTCGAATGGTATAGGCTCATTTAAACCTGCATAGGTTGTAATTTGAGAACCGATATTCCTTACTGCTAATGCGGCATTAAAATCTAAATCTTCATTTATGTACAATAAACCAAAATCAATAGCTGCTCCAAGAGAGCTATATTGCTCTAACTTTGAAGTGATAACTTTTAAACTTCCGCCAACATAAAAATCTGAATATCCAATTTGTGTGGCATAACCTACAGACAATGCAGCTTCATTTCCTGTGAAACTACCCGTAGAAATGCCATTTTCGTCATAACCATCAAAACTACCATAATTAATATAGGTTACGCCAGCATGTATTGTTTGCGTGCGTCGATCGTATGTATATGCATATGCAGCTGTTCCATAACCAATACCACCCAAATAGCTTGAGTAATTTAGTGCCAATTGGTTATCCATTTCATTGTTTATTGTTGCTGGATTATAAATACCTTGCGTAACATCATAATCTACATTAGTAATTACTTTACCACCAAGTGCTGCTTGGCGAGGTGAAGACACTAAATTCAAAAACTGATATGTTGCCTCTCCCCCAACTTGTGAATAAGCGCACATGACAATACATAAAAAGAATAAAGTAGTAATCGTTCTTATCATAAAGCGGCAAAGTAACTAAATCTATCTTAAAACGATTGTATGAATAATTTATTTTTAATTCAAGATAAAATGTTCAATTCAACGTCCTAAACCTATAGTTTCTTAGCGTTTTTTACTTTTTGATTAGTTACAGCAATATCAATAACTTCACTCATATCTGAAACATAATGAAATGTTAGCCCTTTTAGATACTCTTCCTTTATTTCTTCAATATCACTCTTGTTTTCTTGACAAAGTAAAATCTCTTTAATTCTTGCTCGCTTTGCAGCTAATATTTTTTCTTTTACCCCTCCAACCGGAAGCACTTTGCCCCTAAGCGTGATTTCTCCGGTCATAGCAAGGCTTTTCTTTATTTTACGTTGCGTAAACAACGAAACGAGAGATGTTAACATAGTAACCCCAGCACTTGGCCCATCTTTTGGAGTAGCCCCCTCTGGGACATGTATGTGGACATTGTATTTATCGAAAACTTCAGGCTCAATACCAAATGTATCGGCGTTAGCTTTAATATACTCCATGGCAATTGTAGCAGACTCTTTCATAACCTTACCTAAGTTACCAGTTATGCTCATGCTTCCTTTTCCTTTCGATAAGATAGACTCTATAAACAATATATCTCCACCTACTCTTGTCCAAGCAAGCCCTGTAACAACACCTGCTACATTATTGTTCTCATATTTATCCCGCTCTAACTTAGCGCTTCCCAAGACTTCAACAATGTCTTGATTGGTTACCTTTAAGTTATATTCTTCTTCCATTGCAATATTTTTTGCTGCGTGACGCACCATTTTTGCAATTTGTTTTTCCAATCCTCTAACTCCAGATTCCCTAGTGTATCCCTCAACTATTTTTTCTAACTGAGGTTTAGCGACTTTTAAATGCATCCCTGTTAAACCATGTTCCTTTAATTGTTTTGGCAATAAGTGTCTTTTGCCAATTTCTACCTTTTCTTCTATTGTATAACCAGAAACATTGATAATTTCCATTCTGTCTCTAAGAGCCGGCTGAATGGTGGCTAAACTGTTTGAAGTGGCAATAAACATTACCTTGGACAAATCGTAGCCCATTTCTAAAAAATTATCATAGAACTCCGAGTTTTGTTCCGGATCTAAAACTTCCAACATAGCAGATGAAGGATCACCTTGATGCGAATTTGATAATTTATCAATTTCATCTAAAACAAAAACAGGGTTTGAAGTTCCAGCCTTTTTCAAGCTTTGCAAAATACGCCCTGGCATAGCACCAATATATGTTTTTCGGTGTCCTCTAATCTCGGCTTCATCTCTTAATCCACCAAGGGATATACGTACATATTCTCTTCCTAAGGCTTCAGCTATAGACTTACCAAGCGAGGTTTTACCAACGCCTGGAGGACCATAAAGGCACAAAATCGGTGATTTCATGTCGTTTCTAATCTTTAATACAGCTAAATATTCTATGATTCTTCGTTTTACATCATCCAAACCATAATGGTCTCTATCTAATATTTTCTTTGCTCGTTTTAAATCAAAATTGTCTTTACTATACTCGCCCCAAGGTAATTCAAGAAATAAATCTAAATAGTTTCTCTGTATTGAATATTCTGCAACTTGAGGATTCATGCGTTGCATTTTACCGATTTCCTTATCAAAATGTTTTGCCACATCCTCATGCCATTGTTTTTCTTCTGCCCGTGCTTTCATCTCTTCAACTTCTTCTTCGTAGCTAACACCACCAAGTTCTTCTTGAATAGTTTTCATCTGTTGATGCAGGAAATATTCACGTTGTTGCTGATTCATATCAGTTTGCACCTTAGATTGAATATCGTTTTTAAGCTCCAATCTCTGAAACTCAACATTCATATATTTTAAGGTTGATAAAGCTCTGTTTTGCAGATTATTAGTCTCAAGTAATTCTTGTTTTTCTTCAACTGAAAGATTCATGTTTGAAGACACAAAATTTATAAGAAACGAATTGCTCTCTATGTTCTTGATTGCAAAAGAAGCTTCACTGGGAATATTTGGACTCTCTTTAATAATTTGTAATGCCAAATCTTTTATTGACTCTATAATTGCCGAAAATTCTTCTGAAGGTACTTCAGGGTTCGTTTCTGGTACTTCTTGAATAGTGGCATTCATATAAGGCTCTTCAGTAATAACCTCAGCAACTTTAAATCTTTTCTTACCTTGAATAATAACGGTTGTGTTTCCGTCAGGCATTTTTAAAACACGCAAAATTCTAGCAACCGTTCCAGTTTCATTTATATCCTTAGCAGAAGGATTCTCAATAGTCTCATCTTTTTGAGAGACCACACCAATCACTTTGCTGCCCTTGTTAGCATCATCAATCAACTTGATTGATTTATCTCTACCTGCAGTTATAGGAATTACCACACCTGGAAACAAAACTGTATTTCTTAGCGATAAAATGGGCAGTGTTTCTGGTAAAGCTTCGCTGTTAATTTCTTTTTCATCTTCAGTGGTCATCAATGGAATTAATTCTGAATTTTCATCAAACTCCTGAAATGACAAACTGTCAAGGCTTGTTAATTTAGACTTCGTCATAATATTTTTAAGTCATTCTGTCATAAAAACAGAACTGTTTTATTCTTATTTTTATTTAAAATTTGAATACAGCTATTAAAAGTCAGGCTTTTAAAGGGGTTTTAGAGCATTATTCAAACACTAAGTTCAATTGTTATGCCATATTACAATTGGGTTTCTTAAAAAGATTAAACATTTTTTAATTAAAACTGTAACAATTATTTATTATTATCCTCTTTCATATAAACAAATTGCTTTTTGACGCTAACCACCCACAATATTGAGCAGCTCATTCAGCTTTGCAAAACCAATGACCAATTTGCGCAATTGGAGATATATAATAGGTTTTACAAAGCGATGTATAACATAGCGTATAGAATTGTAAAAGATAATTTTGAAGCCGAAGATATAATGCAAGACTCATTTTTAACGGCCTTTACAAAGCTAAACAGTCTTAAAGAAACGGCAACATTTGGTTCGTGGTTAAAGCGAATCGTAATTAACAATAGTATTTATCACTATAAAAAAAGTACTAAATACGACGAAGTTCCTTTAGATGATGTATTGTACAGAGTAGAAGACCAAGACGGCGTCTCTAGTGATTATGAGTTTACTAACCTAAAAGCAAAGCAAGTTATAGAAACTATGAAATCTCTTAAAGATAGTTATCGCGTTTCACTAACGTTACACCTTATTGAGGGATACGATTATGAGGAAATAAGTGAGATTATGAATATTACTTATGCCAACTGTCGGACAACAATTTCACGCGCAAAAGAAAATTTGAGACAAAAATTACAGCTTGTAGCTGAATATTAAAACTTTAGATTATGAACAATGATAATTTAAATACACTATTTGAAAATCTTAATGAAGATTTCAATATTGAAGCACCTAACTCTGGGCATAAACAACGTTTTTTTGACAAATTAAATAGTCAAAATACGGTTGCATTGCAAACACAGAAATCGGTTAGAACACTTTGGAGACCTTTAATTGGTGTTGCAGCGTCAATAATATTAATAATTTCGGTTTTCGCTGGTGTTCAACAAGATAGTAATACAAAAGATTTAGCTAGCATATCTCCAGAAATGGCAACTACGCAATATTTTTTTACAAATGCCATCTCAGAAGAACTTGAAAAATTAAATAGCGAAGAGTATCCAGAATTTCAGGATTTAATAGTTGATGCACTATTTCAAATCAAAGTACTTGAAGAAAACTATCAGCAATTAAAATCTGATTTGACCGAAAGTGGTGATGACAAACGAGTGATTTATGCTATGATTTCAAATTTTCAAAGCAGAATAGACTTACTACAAAATGTAGTAGAACAAATAGATGATTTAAAACAAAACAAAAATGAACAAAATGAAAACAGCTCTACTTTATAAAGCTTTATTTACTTTCCTTCTTATTCCAACATTTGTCCTTGCTGGCAATGGTAATAATTGGAAAGGGAAACACACCAAAGAAAAAAAGATTAACAAAGAATATACCGTAAGCTCTGACGCAACACTTAAGGTTGATAACAGTTATGGTAATATTGAAATTATAACTTGGGCAGAAAACCGTGTCGTTATTGAAGTTACAATTACTACAAACGGGAATAACGAAGAAAAGGTCCAAAAGAAACTAGATGAAATCACTGTAGAATTTTCTGCGAGTTCTAATATGGTTTCAGCCAAAACAAAATTAAGTAAAGACAAATCTTGGTGGAAATGGAACAACAAGAATAATGTAAACATGAAAATTAATTACATTATAAAAATGCCTATTACCAATCACGTAGATCTAAATAACGATTACGGCAGCATTAATTTAGACAAACTAGAAGGTAGAGCATCTATAGATTGTGACTATGGGAAAATCACTACTAAAGAGTTAATGGCAGATAATAACGATATAAGTTTTGACTATACAAAAAACTCTTACTTTGAATATATAAAGAGCGGCAGTATTAATGCTGATTACAGTGGATTTACTGTTGGAAAAGCAAACGACTTAGACATCAATGCAGATTACTCTAAATCGGTAATAGAAATTGCAGAAGATGTTTCTTATAACTGTGATTATGGTTCTCTTACCATTGATAAAGTGAATAATGTAAAAGGGGATGGTGATTATTTAACATTACGTCTGGGAGATGTTTACAAGGATATAACCGTAAATGCAGATTACGGTTCCTTTAAGGTAAATAATATGACTTCAAATGCTGGAAACATCAATATTGAATCAGACTATATGAAGATTACCATTGGATATTCACAAGGTTATAGTTTTGATTTTGATATCGACTTAAGCTATGGGTCTTTAAGAGACACAGAAGGATTTGAGTTTTCTAAACAAGTAGAAAAATCAAGTAGTAAATATTATTCTGGTCATTATGGAAATTCCAATTCTGGAAATACAATAAAAATCAACTCCGACCATGGTAGTGTAACATTTAATAAAAATTAATCTAAATCAAAAATAACGAACAATGAAAAATTTAATCAACAAACAAACATTATTATTAGTAGTAGCTATTATGTTTGCAACTTCATCTCATGCTCAATTTTGGAAAGGCAAAAAAGTAAAGGGAAATGGAAATATTACTACAGAGAATAGAACCACTGGAGATTATGACGGTATTAAATGTGCTGGCTCTATGGATTATATCTTAGTTTCTGGGGCCGAAGGTCAAATAAAATTAGAAGGCGAATCTAATCTTTTGGAGTATGTTATTACTGAAGTGAAAAATGGGAATTTAATAGTAAAAACAGAAAAGGGTGTTAATTTAAGTCCTAGTTGGAATAAAACTATCAAAATCACTATTCCATTTAAAGATATATCAAGTGTATCATTAGCAGGATCTGGTGATTTATGGAATGAAGACAAGATTACTGCTTCAAATTTAGATGTATCTCTAGCGGGATCTGGTGATGTGATATTGAACGTTGATGCAACATTTGTTGAAGGAAGCTTAGCGGGATCTGGAGATTTAACCATAAAGGGTAGCACAAACGATTTGAGAGCTAAACTTGCAGGCTCAGGGGATATTCATGGGTTTGGTTTACAAGCTAATAATACTAAAGTATCTCTAGCTGGGTCTGGAGATATAGAAATTGTGAGCAACAAAAGCTTAAAAGCACGCGTATCAGGCTCTGGAGATATTGAATATAAAGGAAATCCTGATAAAGAAGACACTAAAGTTTCTGGGTCTGGAAGTATTAGTAAGGAATAATTAAATAATAGCCAAGTAAAAAACTAAAGCCACTCCTTGAGTGGCTTTTTTATTGTTTTTTTTATGTACTCCTTTAATTAGTAAGTTCATTTTTTGGGACACGGTACAATAATATTACACCTCCTACAAAAAAGACTATCAAAAATAAAATAGAATATCTCATACTACCAGTTATTTCGGCAATAAATCCATACATGAACATACCAATAACAATACCTATTTTTTCAGCAACATCATAAAAACTAAAGTATGACGCTGTATCTTCTGAGTTCTCTGGGATTAACTTACTGTATGTTGACCTTGACAATGACTGAGTTCCCCCCATCACAAGACCTACACAAGCCGCGGTGATGTAAAACTGAACTGGTGATACAACAAAGTAGGCATAGCCACAGATAGCAATCCAAGAGGAAATAATAACAATTAGCACTTTAATATTTCCATAAATTCCTGATAATTTGGCTGTATAATTAGCTCCTACAATAGCAATTAGTTGTATCAATAAAATGCTAATAATTAGACCTGTAGTAGAATCTTGAGTACCCCAATCCAATTCTTCAACTGCAAAATAAGTTGCAGCAATCATAATTGTTTGAACAGCCATACTGTAGACAAAAAAAGCGGATAGATATCTCCTTAAAACCTCATTACTTTTTAAAGCCTTCCAAATTTTACGTAACTCATTATAGCCATGTGCTAAAACTGATCTAGTCACCTTGTGCCCTTCATTAGTTCCTGTTGGTAAATATTTAAATGTGTATTGTGCAAATAGCACCCACCAGACACCAACCATAATAAAGGCTATTCTTGTAGGTTCACCAGCATCTGCAAATCCAAACCAATCATATTTTAATATCATCATTAGATTTACAACCAACAAAATCACGCTACCAATATAACCCATTGAAAAACCCTTGGCACTTATTTTATCTTGCTGTTCGGGAAATGCAATATCTGGTAAATAAGAATTATAAAACACCAAACTCCCCCAAAAGCCAATTAATGCCAACATATAACATATCAATCCAAAAAGTAAATTCTCAAGGGAAAACCAGTAAAGACCAATGCAAGAAAGTGCTCCTAAGTAACAAAAGAATTTCATAAAGCCCTCTTTGTTACCAACAAAATCGGAAATACCAGAGAGTACAGGTGATAAAAAAGAAACTACCAAAAAACTAACTGCTGTCACATAACTTATTAAAGAGTCGTTATTGAATTCATAACCCAAAAAAATGATGGTATCACTAATCATATTACCATCGGAATCTTTAATAATGGTTAGTGCTCCATAAAATATAGGAAAGACGGCCGATGATATAACTAACGGATAAACAGAATTTGCCCAATCATAAAATGCCCAAGCATTCAATAATTTTTTGCTTCCTTTTTCTAAAACTGCCATAAAATAAAAGCTGCCCTTTTATGAGCAGCTTCTAAAGTAAACATTTATTTTAAAACGAATGTTAATTTACTTTTCTAAACGATGTTACTCCAAATTTTTTGGCTTCAGCTTTTGCTGCAGGAGCCAGTGCAGTTAAATTTGCTATTCGTGTATCATTAGATGGATGTGTACTCAAAAATTCAGGCGGTGCTTTACCTCCGCTATTAGCCTTCATACGTTTCCAAAGCTCTGCGGCTTCATCTGGGTTGTAACCAGCAATTGCAGTTAAGTATAAACCTATTCTATCTGCTTCAGACTCATGACCTCTACTAAAAGGCAACATTAAACCAATTGTAGATCCAATACCATAGTATTGATTGAATGCATTTCTAGATTTCTCGTCCTTTATAGCAACGTTACCGGCTACCGCTAATCCTTGTTGAATTAGCCCAGCACTCATACGTTGTTGTCCATGGTTTGCCAAAGCATGAGCCACTTCGTGCCCCATAATTGCGGCTACACCAGTTTCACCAGCAGCTATAGGGAGAATTCCTGTATAAAAAACAATTTTACCCCCTGGCATACACCAAGCATTTACAGTTTTATCGTTTACTAAATTGTATTCCCATTTATAATCTTTAAGATACCCTTGATGACCATTTGCATTCAACCAACGCTCAGCAGCAACTGCTATACGCTGCCCTACTCTAGTAATCATTTCGGCATCGGCAGTTCCCTTAACTACTTTATTGTCGTTCAAAAACTGATCATATTGCTGAAAAGCAGTTGGAAACAATTGCGAATTTGGCACAAGTGCCATTGTTTTTTTACCGGTAAAAGGATTTGTAGCACATGATAGGAATAATAATACCATCAGGGTTGCTACAATTGTATTTTTGCGTTTCATGCTTAATTAGGTTTAATATTGTTTATAAATGTACAAAATTGGATACTTATATATTACGACACAACAAAACTTTGTACGTCACTTTTCAACGAAAATGGATAAAATAAAAAAATTCCCGCTAGTTTATTGGAGCCCTTTTATTTAAAGCGTATTAGCCTATTATTTGAAGATTTGTAAACTCCTTATTAACTACCAAAGAGTTATCTTTAAATTGTAAATCTTTAAAATCAACAAATTCATTATCAACTTTTATCGATTTTACTTTAAAAGGCACCCCAATTAGGTTGATTTTAAAATTACTATAAGTAGTCTCGAATTTACCGGTTTTATGGATACGTATAATCAACTTATTACCATTACCGGCCAGGTTAAATTTCTTTAGACTATAACGCCCTTTGGTGTAATCATAACCGTCATTCGCATCATCATACAATTCAGAATCTTCTTTACCTACTTTGTAATATACATCCAGGGTTAATTCCTTAATTTCTTTTTCACCAACATACTGTTGAATTGGATATTTTGGAATTATAGCACCTTCTTTTATAAAAATTGGCATACTATCTATATCTGCATCTACCCATTTTTCTTTACCTCCTTCAACAAGTTCATTGGTCCAGAAATTATACCAATTTCCCCTAGGAATATACATTCTTCGGCCTTTAGCATTGGGTTCCTGTATAGGACAAACCAAAATTTGCTTTCCAAAAACAAACTCATCAGTTCTATAATGTGTTTGTGTGTCTTCTTGATCAAAAATGACCAAAGATTGTAAAATTGGTGTGCCGTGTTCTATCAGATTCCAAAACGCAGTATATAAATAAGGCAGTAATTGGTAACGAAGTTCTATAAATTTTCTAACGATATCTGTGACATCATTATCAAAAGCCCAAGGTTCTTGGTCCCCATGATCACCAGAAGAATGTACGCGACAAAAAGAATGAAATATTCCTAATTGTATCCATCTTGTAAATAATTCACCTTGAGGTTGTTCCGCAAAGCCACCAATATCACTTCCTGCAAAACTAAAACCAGACATAGCCATACGCTGTGCTTGCATGTTTGCAATCGATAAATGTTCCCAACTGGCAACATTATCTCCTGTCCAAGTAGATGTGTAACGTTGTGTCCCAGAATACGCCGATCTTGTAATTACAAATGGACGTTTAGGATAGTTGAATTTCTTTAAACCATGATATGTAGCCCTAGCCATTTGCATACCATAAATATTATGAGCCTTTCTATGGCTACATGGGTTTCCATCATAATCGTGCCTTACATCATTTGGAAATGTTTTGTTAGGAACCTCCATAACTGCAGGTTCATTCATATCGTTCCAAACCCCTTGCACCCCTATTTCCTCAATCAATTCTTTAAATAGTCCAGACCACCACTCCCTAACTTCTCTTTTAGTAAAATCTGGAAAATAACACTCGCCTGGCCAAACTTTCCCTTTCATATAAGGCCCATCTGCACGTTTACAGAAATAATCTTTATCTAGAGCTTCCTTAAATACACCATACTCGTTATCAATTTTAATTCCTGGATCTATAATAGCAACAGTTTTAAAACCATCATCTGCCAATTCTTTGACCATACGTTTTGGATCCGGAAAGTATTCTTTATTCCATGTAAAACATCTAAAACCATCCATATAGTCAATATCTAAGTATATGGCATCACATGGAATTTTTAAATCTCTAAATTTTTTAGTAATCTCTTTTACATTTGCTTCTGGATAATAACTCCATTTACATTGATGAAAACCTAGTGCCCAAAGTGGGGGCAATTGATGCGGTTTACCTGTTAAATCGGTGTAATTTTCAATAACATCATTCATCTTTGGTCCATAAATGAAATAGTAATTCATTTCTCCTCCTTGTGCCCAAAAGCTCGTAACATTTCTTCTTTCATTGCCAAAATCAAAAAACGAACGAAATGAATTATCAAAAAAGATACCATAAGCTTTATTACTGTGTAATCCTGTATAAAAAGGAATGGCCTTGTAAATAGGATCCGTTTCTTTTCCATAAGCATAGGAGTCAGTCACCCAATTCTCGTAACGTTTACCTTTTAAATTAAGATGATTAGGTTTATCTCCTAGACCATAATAACTTTCACCATTATTAGAAATTTTACTCATTTTTACAATATTGCCACCATACTCATAGCTCTCTTCCCAATGAAACCCCATTTCATCTTGGCTTAAAGCCACGCCATCTTTAGCATCAAATAAATTGACCCTTAAGTCTTTTTTCGAGACATGACAAATTAGTTTTGAAGTCGTAATCACATATGTATCTACTAAATCTTCAATTTCTAATTTATTGTAACCAATACTTGCGTGTTTAGTTATTGCATAAGAAAAATCATTCTCAAAAGTACCTGTAGTAGTATATCTAAAGCGAAGTACACTATCTCTAACTACCCTAAGCTGAAGTACAACATTGTTTTCTGCATAAAAATATAGGTTATCAACATCCTTTTTAAAAGAAACTATTTTAGATGGAAATAAATTTCCTTTTTGCTCTAAATCGGTATTTACTATCATACAATTATCACTTTTGAAGAGTAAAAAAAGGCATTAATTCAGACAAATAAAACATTAGTGCAAAAGAATTTCTATGTTTTATTAACTATAACGTTTTCGTAATTGAATTTTCAATAAAATTAGTATTCACACAGTTTTTTGAAGTACTTTTTTACTTTACATATTTGAATGCCACCATACCTAATGGAGGAATATTAATTTGAGTTGAATCGTCCCTAAACTGCCACTCTTTGGTCTCAGAAGCTTGCATTTTATTTTTAAATAATCCACTACCATAATATTTTTTCAAATCGCTATTGAAAATTTCCTTTAATTTCCCAGACTTCGGAAGTCCAATGCGGTATTGTTTCCTCGGGATTGGAGTCATATTACATGCAACAACAATATCATCCGATGGTTTTTCTCCATGTCTTATATAAACCAATACCGAATTTTCGGCATCATTATAGTCTATCCACTCAAACCCATCTGCTGAAAATTGTTTTTCATGCATCGCTGGTTCTTTTCTATAAAGTGCATTTAAGTCTTTTAATAGCGTTTGCACTCCTTTATGAGGTTCGTACTGTAATAAATGCCAATCTAAGCTTTGTTGAAAATTCCATTCTTCACTTTGACCAAATTCTGAGCCTTGAAATAATAGGTTTGTACCTGGATGAGTAAACATGTATGAGTATAACAATCTTAAATTAGCAAAGCGTTGCCATTCGTCACCGGGCATTCTACCTAGAACTGAATGTTTACCATATACCACTTCATCATGGGATATTGGTAACATAAAATTTTCGGTAAATGCATAGGTCATCGAAAATGTAAGGTCATTTTGGTGGTGTTTTCTATAAATTGGTTCTTTTGCAAAATATTCTAACGTATCGTGCATCCAACCCATCATCCATTTCATACCAAATCCCAATCCTCCCAAAAAGGTGGGTTTTGAAACCATAGGGAACGATGTTGACTCTTCGGCTATTGTTTGTACATCTGGAAAACTACTGTAAACCGCTTCATTCATTTCTTTCATAAATGAAATGGCTTCTAAATTTTCACGACCTCCAAACATGTTTGGTTCCCATTCGCCTTCATCCCTAGAATAATCTAGAAACAGCATCGATGCCACTGCGTCTACTCTTAGACCATCAGCATGATATTGATCTAGCCAAAAAATGGCATTACTAATTAAAAAGGACTTAACTTCATTACGTCCATAATTAAATATCAAACTTTTCCAATCTGGGTGATATCCCCTTCGTTTATCCGGATGCTCATATAGACAAGTTCCATCAAAAAAACCAAGGCCATGAGCATCTTCTGGAAAATGAGACGGTACCCAATCCAAAATTATTCCTATATCATTTTGATGCAGCTTGTCAACCAATAATTTAAACTCTTCTGGGTAACCAAATCGAGAAGTAGGTGCAAAATATCCCGTAAGTTGATATCCCCAACTTGGATCATAAGGATATTCCATAATTGGCATTAACTCTACATGCGTAAAATTCATTTCTTTTACATATGACACCAATTCGTTTGCCAATTCAACATAAGATAAAAATCTATTTTCTTCTATTTGCTTTTTCCAAGACCCCAAGTGTACTTCATATACTGAATAAGGTGCGTTTAAGGCATTATGCTTTTTACGCTTTTTCATCCATTTAGAATCTTCCCATCTATAAGGTTCATCCCATACAATTGAAGCTGTTTTTGGAGGATGCTCACAACGCCTTGCATAAGGATCCGCCTTTTCGGTTTTAATATCGTTATGACTACTTTGTATTTTATACTTGTAAGTACTGCCCTTGCCAACATTTGGTATAAAGCCTTCCCATATACCGCTTTCATCCCAACGCACCTGCAACTTATGCTCGCCTTCTAACCAAAAGTTGAAATCTCCAATGACCGAAACCGTTTTAGCACTGGGTGCCCATACTGCAAAATAAGTTCCTTCAATACCATTTAGTGTCATGATATGAGAACCAAATTTTTCATATAACCGATAATGCTTTCCAGATTTAAAAAGATTTATATCAAAGTCTGTAAAAAGGCTATGTGTAATTACTTCTGCCATAAATTAGTTGTTAATGATGTTTGAAATTCCTTTTAAAGGAATAACTGCCCATAGTGGACGAGAATTAAGCTCATAGCCCAATTCATAGACGGCTTTCTCAAGCATTGCATATTTTAATAAAAAAATACGTTCTTGGTGATAACCTATATTGATATTTGCATTTTGAATCTCAACAATGTATGTGCCTAAAAAAATACCTTTTAAATATTGATATAAAATTTCAGCAGCTTTAAAAAGTTCACTTTGTTCATGCTTATAAGCATCGCCATTATTAAAGATAGTAGCATATATTGCATAATGAAATGACCTAAACAATCCTGCAACATCTTTTAGTGCTGGCTGTTTTACTTTTCTATCCCGTATTGTACTTTCAGGCTCTCCTTCAAAATCAAGAATATAAAAATCATCATCTTTTACTAATACTTGACCCAAATGATAATCACCATGAACACGTATGCGTTCGCTTTTTAGTTTCGTCCAATCAAAATTTTCAAAACGTTTACGTATCTCATTTTTTTGATCTAAAAATTGTTGCGCCAGTTTTAAGGATAAGCCATCAAGTTTATGTAAATTATTTTCTACTGTATTTAAACGATGTTGAAATTGATATAACATTCTATTTTTTAACCAAACCGAATAATCTCCATTAAAATGGGTTGGTGTAAATGCCATGTCTTCAAATTCTGATCCTAGGGCAATGTGCATTTCTGCTGTACGCTGAGCCAAAGTTCGTGTTTTTAAAAATACGTTTTCACCTGCCCAGTCAATTATTTGTTTTGGTACATCCTCAATTTCTAAACGGCCAAAATCTTCAGTACTTGGTAGTCCTTTTATATCTATATTTTTTAATTCCAAATTTAAAAAGACCTTATGAAACTCCTTAAGCATATAATCCCATGCATCACCTTCATTTGGCACCATTTCTTGCATTAACCCGATGGTTATGTTGGTGTTTTCTTGATCCTTAATTTGAATGCTTCCTAAATATGCCGGTGTGTTTTTAAAATCTTTTTTTTCTGATAAAAATCGACTCATTTCATAATCAGGATTTCTATCAGCATAAATTCTGCGGAAAAATTTTAAAACATAAGCATCATTATAAATAATTGAAGTATTACTTTGTTCTACTCCCATAAAGCGAGACGATTTATAACTGCAATTTGCAAACAAATCACTTTTATGATATTGCACTCTTGTTTTATCGTTGGGAATAGCAGTTAATATCCGTTCAAAAACAACTTTTCTAAAAGTTTCCAAATTCGTTGCATCAATAATGAATCCTGCCGTATTTTGAATACTTATTGGTAAAATTCTATCAGAGCTAGCGAAATTCTCGTCAGAAACAAATGCAATTGGTAAAAAATAGTGCTGGTAGAAGGCCTCAACAAAATTTACTTCAAGTATTAATCCATAATAAACTTCGCCATGTTGCTGAATTCTAAAATACTCTGCAAGCTCAATGTATTTTAGTTTACTTGCTTTGCCACCATACCATCTTTGCTTGATAATATAATTTTCTAAAACATCAGATAAAAAAACCTTGACAAATGATTTGTTCTCCAACAACTCTTCCCATGAATCATCGAAGTTATAAGTTAGCTGCAAAACACTTGTTTTAGTCTCGTTTTTTGACATTTATTTATTTATTTTAAAAATATGGAACGGTAACGTTGGATGTAATTCAACAAAATTCCATTCACTGTGCCAATTGTAGCTGCTTCCAGTAATCAAATCATGAACTTGAACTTGTTTACCATCATGAATCCCTAATTGATCCAATGGCAATTGCAAATTTCCTTGTTGTGAATAATACTGATCTAGGCTAATAATAATAAGTAGCTCATTACTCCTATCTTGATTCCATTTATAAAAGGCTATAAGATTATCATTTTCAATATGACAAAACTTAATGTTATTAGTTTGTTGAAGGGCTTGATTTTCTCGCCTAATGTTATTTATCTTGCCAATTACGGTAGTTAGTTTATTTTCTTTAAACCAATCATAATGGCAAATTTGAAACTTTTCAGACATCTGATATTCTTCTTTGCCAGGAATTGCTTCACTAATCATTTGTTCAAATACAGGCCCATAAATTCCAATGCTTGAACTTAAAGTTGCAGCTAATGCATAGCGTTGTAAATATTTAGATTCGTTAGCTCCTTGCAAGTGAAACGGATTAATATCTGGAGTGTTAGGCCAAAAATTTGGTTGCATATATTCACGTAAATCTGATTGGGTCAACTCCGTTACGTACTCAATAAGTTCATGCTTGTTATCTCGCCAAGTAAAATAAGTATATGATTGCGTATACCCCAGTTTAGCAAGTTGTTGCATAACTTTTGGCTTAGTAAAAGCCTCAGCCAAAAATAGAACACTAGAGTGTTTTTGCTTAACTTCGGTAATTAACCAATTCCAGAAATAAAATGGCTTAGTATGAGGGTTATCTACCCTAAAAACTTGTATACCACAATCAATCCAATACAGCATTGTATCTAAACATTCTTGCCATAAGTTTTTATAGTCTTCACTTTCCCAATATATAGGTAGGATATCTTGATATTTTTTTGGTGGATTTTCGGCATATTGAACCGTTCCATCTGGTCTCCATTTAAACCAATCTGGATTAGACTTTACCCAAGGGTGATCAGGTGCAGCTTGCAATGCATAATCCATTGCAATTTCAATATTTAAGTCTTTAGCCTTTTTTATAAGAGCTTTAAAATCTTCAATGGATCCCAATTCTGGGTGAATATCTTTATGTCCGCCATGTTTTGAGCCAATTCCCCAAGTTGATCCTACATCACCTTCAAATGCTTTAGTGGTATTGTTTTTCCCCTTTCTATTTACTTCTCCAATTGGATGTATTGGAGGGAAGTACAATGTATCAAACCCCATCTGTGCAACCTTTGGCAATAAACGTTCACAATCTTTAAACGTACCATGTATACCTTCTTTTTCTGAAGTCGATCTAGGGAAAAACTCGTACCATGTACTAAAACGAGCTTGTAACCTATCTACATAAACTTTCAATTCTTTAGTGGTATTTGCTAATTTCTTCTCTGGATATTTAACAAAAATAGAATGTAATTGATTGTCACGAGCTAGTTCAATAGCTCCATCATATAATGACTTATCTTGAAAAGCAGCAATACAAGATTCTAAATACTCCTTTTCTGTTTTATTGGCTTTATCTAAAAGAGGAGATATATAACTAACACCCTCGAGCAACTCCGATTTTACATGTTGATTATCATCAATTTTTCTGTCAATACCGTGTTGCCAATTAAGTGCATAATCTACCCAACCTTGAACTTTATATGCATAAAACCCTTGTTTTGTCACAGTAAAGGACGTATTCCACTCATCATTATTAACGTGGTGCATCCTAACTTCTCTCCATGTTTTGGATTTTTCATGCTTATATAAAACAGACGCAGCTATAATATCATGACCATCTACAAGAACATGGGCATTAACACTTACAATTTCATCTACAACTCGTTTTATAAAAAATTCACCGCTATTAATTTGTGGAGAAACAAAATCTATAACAACTCTTCTTTGGTCTTGCATTATTTAGTTAGTTTGAAGATTGTAAAAATATGAAATAAAGCCTTATATCTGTTGAAAGCATTG
>RCNB010000389.1_pt1 | contig 30142 bp, 23 predicted proteins | sample 2041321 | NCBI WGS metagenome assembly RCNB01 (sample SAMN09708232, study PRJNA481090) | Marine sediment metagenome, whole genome shotgun sequencing project. | reverse complement strand
GCTGTGGCCTTATTACTGGTAAAGCCCTCTCACTTTATGATAACAAGCACGCAACCATGACCCAGAGTTTTGGGCCCGAAGCTCGAGGAAGCGCCTGCAGCTCCCAAGTGGTTGTGTCGGCTGACAGGGTGCTCTATCCCTACATCACTACGCCGGAGATTCTTGTCTCGATGTCCCAGGAGGCCTACGACAAATATGAACCTGAACTGAGAGATAAGGGCATACTGATTATTGATACCGACCTAGTTAAACCTAAACCGATCCGGGGAAAAATCCAAATGTACGCCATTCCCTCCACACGCTTCGCAGAAGAGCTGGGAAACCGCATCATCGCAAACCTTGTGATGCTAGGATTCTTCACGGCTATCACGAAAATCGCATCTCCTGAAGCCATGAAAAAAGCCCTTCCAGGATTGGTTCCGGGAAGATTTCTCGACCTTAACATCAAAGCATTTGATAATGGGTACGATTATGGAGAGGAAGTTTTAAAAACAGCAACTAAGAAAAAAACCACAAAATCCAAAAAGTGAGGATTTGAGGAATAAAATGAAAAAAAAGACAGGAGTCTTTGTTTGCCATTGCGGTATAAATATCGCGGGAACAGTGGATGTCAAAAAAGTAGCAGGAGATCTGGCCAAACACCAGGGAGTCGATGTTTCGGAAGATTATGTCTACATGTGCTCTGACCCTGGCCAAAACATGATCATCGAGTCCATCAAGGAAAATAAATTGGACAACGTGGTTGTGGCTTGCTGCTCCCCTACCCTGCATGAGACAACATTTCGGAATGCTGCCAAGGCAGCCGGTATAAATGACTTCCAGTGCGAAATCGCCAATATCCGTGAACAATGCAGCTGGGTTCACAAAGACATGGATAAAGCTACGGCAAAAGCGACAAAAATCACGAGAAGCGCTGTGGAAAAGGTCCGCCAAAACGAATCCTTAGAACCGATAAGCATCCCTGTTACAAGAAGAGCTCTTGTCATAGGCGGTGGGATCGCCGGAATTCAAGCTGCTTTGGACATAGCAAACACAGGATACGAAGTCATTCTCGTGGAAAGGAATCCATCTATCGGTGGGCACATGATTCAACTCTCGGAAACTTTCCCTACTCTCGACTGCTCCCAGTGCATCCTGAGTCCCAAAATGGTGGAAGTGTCCAAGCATCCCAAAATAAAGCTGATGACCTACAGCGAAGTTCAAGAAATATCAGGGTATGTAGGAAATTTCAATGTTAAAATCCTGCAAAAACCCACCTATGTCGATCCGGATAAATGCACTCTGTGTGACGAATGCACAAAGGTCTGTCCGGTTGTCATGACTAACGAGTTTGATATGGGTTTAACGGGGCGCAAAGCTATTTATATCCCCTTCCCTCAGGCGATTCCAGCCACCTACGCGCTCGATATTAGGGGCTGCCCCGGTCTCGTTCCGATCGCATGCGGTAAATGTGCCGATGTCTGTGAACCAGACGCTATTGACTATGACATGAAAGCAGAGATCATCGAAGAAGAAGTTGGCTCCATCATCGTGGCGACAGGTTTTGACCTGTACGAGAAAGAAAATTTGTCCGAGTACGGATACGGGAAATATGCGGACGTCCTCGACGGCCTTCAGTTCGAAAGGCTGTGTTCGGCATCTGGTCCGACTCAAGGAAAAATTTTGAGACCTTCCGATCACAAAGAGCCCAAAGAAGTGGTCTTCATCCAGTGCGCAGGTTCTCGAGATCCCGAACTTCACTGCGCCTACTGCTCGAAAATATGCTGCATGTATACGGCTAAACATGCAATGCTTTACAAACATCATGTGCATGACGGCCAAGCTTATATCTTCTACATCGATATCCGATCGGGTGGAAAAGGCTACGAAGAATTCGTGCAAAGGGCTGTAGAAGAGGACGGGGTGGTTTATCTAAGGGGAAAAGTCTCAAAAGTATTCGAAGATAAAGGCAAAATAAAAGTCTGGGGTGTCGATACCCTTGCGGGTAAAAATATCGAAATAGATGCGGACATGGTCGTTTTGGCTACGGCCATGCGCCCTTCCGAAGGGGCTTCGGAGCTCGTTAAAAAACTAAAGATTGCTATGGACAAGGATGGATTTCTTGCAGAAGCTCATCCCAAACTCAGACCTGTGGAAAGCGTAACATCGGGAATGTTTCTGGCAGGAGCAGCCCAAGCGCCCAAGGATATCCCTGAAGCTGTAGCCCAAGCAAGCGGAGCCGCAGCGAAAGCGATCTCCATTCTTTCACAGGAAAGGCTTTTCCACTCTCCGATGGTGGCCAAAGTCTGCCTCAACCTCTGCACAGGATGCGGCATGTGTGTGGAAGTGTGTCCTTACGATGCTCTGTCCTTGAAGGACGGTAAAGTCGAGGTAAACGAAGTTTTGTGCGAAGGGTGCGGGACATGTCAAGCGACATGTCTAAGAGCCGCCATCAACGTGAAAAATACCACTCCTTCCCAGGTTCATGAAATGATCAGGGCAAGCCTCGGAGGCTGATAATGGCAGAACAATTCGAACCAAGAATCGTAGCTTTTTTATGCAAATGGTGCTCATCGGCAGGAAGCGATCTAGCCGGAGTATCCCGAATGCAGTATCCGCCCAATGTCATCCCCATCACGGTTATGTGTTCAGGCAGTGTTTCTCCGCTCTACATATTTGATGCATTCAACAAAGGGGCAGACGGTGTCCTCGTTTCCGGTTGTCACCCAGGAGACTGTCATTACATCAAAGGCAATTATTACGCCAGGCGGAGGATTGCCATTGTTAAAAAACTCTTGGATTTTATCGGGCTTGAGCCCGAACGCTTCCAGATGTCATGGGTCTCTGCCGCCGAGGGAAAAAAATACACCCAGATCATCAGTGACTTTGTCGAAGAACTCAAACCTCTGGGCCCCCAAACCAAGCTCAGGAGAAATATATAATGGTAAATGTCGAAGATCTCCGCAAAGAAGCCAAACGGATTCTGAAAGAGGGAAAGGTTAAATATGTGATCGGTTACGAGAGGGGACAAAACGGATTGATGCCCAAACCCGCCTTCATCAAAGATCCCGAAGATGTCGACAGACTGATCTGGAACCCGACATGTGTCCACAACCTAACCAAATTCTTGGTAGACGAGAAAAAAAGAAAAGCAGGTGAGAAAAAACCGGATGAACGGCCTGTTGGAATAGTAGTCAAAGGTTGCGACAGCCGGGCCATTATTGTGCTTCTCCAAGAAAAATACATCAATCGTGAAGATGTTCACATCCTCGGGATTTCTTGCGAACAGACCGGAGTAATAGACGAAAAAAAACTGGCAAACAAGCTTAAAGGCAAAAAGGCTGAAAACAGCGAACTTGACGAGAAGGGAAATTTCGTTATATCTGTCCAGGGTGGAACCATCAAAGTCCCGGCCGAAGAGCTTCTTGCAGAGAGATGCCTCGAATGTCGCGCGAATTACCCTGTCGTTTATGATCTTCTTCTTGGCGACAAAACGAAAAAAAAGGTCGAAGAACCGTTCAAATCCTTGGAAAAAATGGAATCTCTCTCAGAAAAAGAACGATGGGCATTCTGGACCGAGCAGCTTGCCAAATGCATCCGGTGCTATGCCTGCCGTTCTGCCTGTCCCATGTGTTACTGCGATGAATGTGTCGTAGACACCATCAACTTTGCCGTAACTGCTGATACGACGGCCTCTGAAAAGGCAGGAAAGATAAAATGGGTGGAGAAATCACCGGTCCCTTCAGAAAACTTCGTTTATCATATGGTCAGAGCTATGCACCTGGCCGGACGTTGCATCGATTGCGGAGAGTGTGAGAGAGTTTGCCCATTGGATATCCCTCTCCGCTTTTTGAATAAAAAATTGGAAAAAGAAGCCAAGGAGCTATTCGGGTATGATGCTGGATTCGATCCAGACGAGCCATCGCTTGTTTCCAGTTTTAAAGATGAAGACCCAGAAGATTTTATCAGGTGAGACAATGGACAAGATACTCTTGAAAAAGGCTTTACCCCAATGGGTGAAAAAGCTGCAAACCTACAGGATATATGCGCCTGCTAAGGACGAAGATATCTGGACCTACGAAGCCGTGAACACCCCGGAGGATATCGACCTGGAATTCCTGATAACGGCCCTTTCTCCCAAAAAAATCATCTTCCCTCAGAGAGAAGTCTACTTCGAGTTTAATAAGGATGACAACGACAATCCCGATATTAAAGAAACAATCCCGGAAGATGAACCCACGATCGTGTTTGGCGTGAGGCCGTGTGATGCCAAAGCTCTAACCTTAACGGATTTGGTGTTCGGTGGAGATTTCGAGGATGTCTATTACTGGAAACGCAGAAATCAAACGATCCTCGTGGGATTGGCATGCAATACTCCCCCTAGCACCAACTGCTTTTGCCTATCGGTGGAGGGATCTCCTCACTCAAAGGAAGGGTTGGATATTCTTCTCACAGACTTAGGAGATAAATATTACGTCGAATCGCTAACAAAAAACGGGGTCAAACTTCTGAATCTTGCCAAAAACCTTTTCACTCCGCCAAAAGCTGGAGACAAAAAAGACCTTCAAAAAATTCACGCGGAGTCCGAAAAAAAGATAAAAAAGCAGATTAAAAACCTTAAAGAAGTTCCCCCTAAGCTGAAAGGGATGTGGGATTCCTCTTTCTGGGATGAGGAAGCCATGAGCTGTCTCCGTTGTGGGATTTGCACCTACATGTGCCCGACATGTCATTGCTTTGATATCAATGATGAAGTCCACTCCAATACTCCATTAACAGGAAAAAGGATCCGCACCTGGGATACATGTCAATTCCCTGATTTTACCATGCATTCCTCTGGGCACAACCCCAGACCAGACAAGGCTTCAAGACTGCGACAACGCATCATGCATAAGTTTCAATATTTTGTCGAAAATTACCAGAACTACCAATGTACGGGATGCGGCAGATGCATCACAAATTGTCCGGTGGGGATCGATATCATCGAAGTTCTGGATAAGGTGAGAGATTATGGATCATAATACGTATATTCCTAAACTTGCCAAAATCATCGAAATCAAGGAAGAAGTCAGCGGAGCCCGAGCTATCAAAACTTTCCGGACGCAATTCCTGGAAGATAACGGTTTTTCTCACCGGAGTGGTCAATGCGCGATGCTGTCTGTGTTCGGAAAGGGGGAAGCGATGATTTCCATTTCCTCCTCCCCTCTCGAAAAGGATTACTTGCAGTTCAGCATCCTGAAGATGGGACGGGTAACCTCGGCCCTCCACGAAACACAGGTGGGAGATATCATCGGGATCAGAGGTCCATACGGAAACAGTTTTCCGATCGATAAATGGAAAGGGAAAAACTTGATTTTCATAGGTGGAGGAATCGGACTTGCGCCTCTCTGGTCGGTCCTTAACACCGCTTTAGGAAAAAAACAAGATTTTGGGAACCTCTCCTTGTTCTACGGAGCCAGGACTTCCAAAGATGTGGTTTTCAAACAGGAACTGGAAGAATTGAAAAACAAGATGACAGTCCATCTTTCAATAGATGTGGAAGAACCGGATTGGAAAGAGTATGTGGGATTTGTGCCTCTGAATATATTGGATAAAAAGCCCTCACCCAAGAATTCTATAACCATCACATGTGGCCCACCCATTATGATCAAATTTTCGATACAAAACCTCCAAGCTCTCGGATTCAAGGATGAGCAGATTTACACTACCGTCGAAAACAAAATGAAATGCGGAATCGGAAAGTGCGGCAGATGCAACATCGGCATGCACTACGTATGCAAAGATGGTCCTGTCTATTCCTGGGCCGAGCTTAAAAATTTGCCCCAAGAATATTAAAAAGGAGATTTCCAAATGGCAACAAAGAAAGCAGTAAAAAAGACTCCCAAGAAACAAACAAAACCCAAGGCAAAAGCGAAACCAGAGGAGAAGATGTTCACCATCTTCATCATGGGCAAAGCTCATAAAATTCCTGCTGATGCAACCATCATGGGGGCCATAGAATATGCCGGTTATCTGATAAAACGAGGAGCGGGTTGCCGCGAAGGATTCTGCGGGGCTTGTGCCACGGTATACCGCCTTCCAGGAGATTATAAAATCTACACAGGATTGGCCTGCACAACACTCGTGGAAGATGGAATGTGGTTGACCCAACTCCCGGTCATCCCAGGACAAAAAGCCATATATGATATCGACAAGCTGGAGCCAACTGTGGCCACCATTCAGAAACTCTACCCGGAAGTCTTCCGGTGTGTGGCGTGCAACACCTGCACAAAGGCCTGCCCTCAAGACCTGGAGGTCATGGACTACATCCAAGCGGCTAAACGCGGAGATATCGAACAGGTTATGGACCTTTCTTTCGATTGTATCTGCTGTGGATTGTGCGCCATAAGGTGCCCTGCCGAAATCGTCCAGTACAATGTCAGTCTTCTTGCCAAGAGACTGTACGGAAAATATCTTTCCAAAAAAAGTCCAGAATTGAAAAAGAGGCTAAAACAAGTCAAAGCCAAAAAATTCGATAAAGAATACAAAGAAATGATGTCCATGAAAAAAGATAAACTCAAAAAGATATACTACGAGAGAGACCTTGAATCCTAAAATTTTATGAGGAGTATCCGATGTATCCAGAATATATGAGACCATCACTCGAAAAAGTTACTCAATCCCGGAATAAAAGATTTGAACTCGCCAAATCAGGCAAGCCTGTTTTTCCTCCGATGAGTGCCGAGGAAAGGGAAGATGTTTTATCCAAGTTTCATCCGGATTATAAACCCGAGTCTAGAAAAAAAATCAGGTTAGGCCCGAATAAGGGAGAATCGATCACGACAGAAATCGCGGATATGTTAGAGGCCCACTCCAGGATTAAACCCGAATTCTTCGACCTCTCGTCTCCCGATTATGAAACAGATATTTTGATCATAGGCGGAGGTGGAGCTGGAACAGCGGCTGCGCTCATTGCTGCCCAAAAGGGAGCTAAATCCATTATTTCGACCAAGCTGCGTTTGGGAGATGCCAATTCCATGATGTCTCAGGGAGGTATGCAAGCGGCTCTTACTCCTCAGGATTCACCGACACGCCACTACCTGGACGCTATGGGAGGAGGACACTTCGATAACAAACCAGAACTTGTGCGAGCTCTAACAGAAGATGGCCCTGATGTTGTAAAATGGCTGGAGGACATGGGAGTTGTTTGGGACAAAAATGAGGATGGCTCTATGCAGGTTTTACACGGTGGCGGAACATCCAGAAAGAGAATGGCTTCTTGCCGTGACTACACAGGTGCCATCATATTGAGAACGCTGATGGACGAAGTGAGAAACCATCCGGATGAAATCACGGTTCTCGAGTTCATGCCGATCGTTGAACTCATTCTGGATTCCAAAGGTCAATGTGCGGGTGGAATCATGTACAATCTCGAGACTGAAGAATACTTCATCGTTAAGGCCAAAGCAACCATTATCGCCACAGGGGGATACGGGCGCTTGCACATCCGAGGATTCGATACAACCAACCACTATGGCGCTACAGGCGATGGCCTGATCATGGCCTATCGTGCAGGCGCAAAACTGTTGTACATGGATTCTGTTCAGTATCACCCGACCGGTTCCGTTTTTCCCGAACAGATCGCGGGTTTCCTGATCACCGAAAAGATCCGAGGAGCCGGAGGACAGCCTCTCAACATAGATGGTGAACTGTTCGTTTTCCCGAGGGAGCCACGGGATGTTGAAAGTTCTGCCATTATCCGCGAATGTATCGAACACAAGAAAGGAATCAAGACTCCAAGCGACCGTGTAGGTGTTTGGCTCGACTCTCCGCTAATCGAGATGCTGCAAGGCGAAGGATATATCCATAAACAATTTCCTGCTATGCTCAGGCAGTTTATCCGCTACGGTATCGATATCACCGAAGAACCCATGTTGGTCTTCCCTTCTCTCCATTACCAGAATGGAGGCATCGAAATCAACGCCGAATGTAAATCCAACATCCCGGGATTGTACGTAGCCGGCGAGGCTTCCGGTGGAGTTCATGGCCGCAACCGGCTGATGGGAAATTCCGTCTTGGATTACAATGTATTCGGGATAAGAGCCGGGAACTATGCCTCTCGATATGCAAAATCTGCCAAATTAGGTAAATTAACCCTGGAACATGTCAACGATTATGAGCAGGCATTGAAAAGAGCGAAAATAAAAACAGACAGGATTGCCCCCGTTCTTCTGCCTTCGTATACGCCAGAAGATGTGCGAAAGCGGCAGTTGACGGCATGCTACGAAGGAACTCTCCGCTAATCCATTTTCCTGAATTATTTATAAAAACTGTTGATGACCTCATTCATTAAATTTTTTTAAATTCCATATTAATGAATAAAACTCATCAACAGTTTTTACCCTGCGGGCAAGCCAATCTCACTGCATCGACTTCGTTGTAACCCAATCGTAGTATACGATATACAACTCATGAGCCACTTCCTCGCATCTACAGCAATCTCAACTTGTGAATAATCCAGGTTGGGGTGGGTTGGCTAGGAGGGGGTGGGTAGGCAAAATTCAAGGTTGGGGCTTTTTGCACGACTCAATAATTGGAAAGATTGGGATTGTGTCGAAACGCAGCTTTTAAAGGATGATGGTTTGGATTGACTTTTGAGATAAAATTGATATATGCTAAAAAACGATCTTAAGAGCAAGAATCCCCAACGAGTCACACAAGAGGAGGTTTGAATGGAGTACGAAGGCATAGAGAAACGAACTTGTATACGATTCGATATCCCCGGAGCAACTGTCAGCTACAAATTAAAGAAACCTCTTCTCACAAAAACATCATACGGAGAGGAATTTTGCCCTGCACTCGATCTCAGCCGGGGGGGACTCCGGTTCCTTTCCCAAGAAGAATTGAAGATCGGCACCCCGATATTGCTGAAAATATCCATCCCAGGAGAAAGAATCCCATTGGAGCTCTACGCACAAATCCGTTGGGTCGCTCCGAATGTCGGCATGAGCTACAAATACCAAATCGGAGCTCAGTTTAAGCCGTATGGTGAAAAGAAGGGTCAAAATTATCCCGGTTCATTGGTGAAAATCATAGCTCTTGAGCAGAAGTTCGCACCTATTGACCAAAACGAACGATCCAAATCTCCCAAGGAAGAATTCGAAACCGACGGGTAATCCCTCTGCCTACCCTTCAATCACAACCAGGGAATAATCGGCAATTTTACTAAGAAGTCTACTGATCTCCTGAAGTAGAGCCAAACGATTTCTTCTGAGTCTTTTATCATCGGTCATAACCAAAACATGATCAAAAAAATCGTTTATCGATGCCTTCATACGGAATATCATTCTCTGGGCTTTGGCAAAATCCCCGATAGCAATCAAAGGAAGGATGTTGTCTCGTATGATAGAAAAAGTCGTGTGCAGCTCTCTTTCCTGCTTTTCTAGTAGTAGCCCCTCATTCACTTTGTACTTGGATTGGTCTTGAAGGATGTTATTAACTCTCTTTGCGATCATTATCATCGGTTCGAATTGAGGGCTATCTTTCAAGCTGTTCAAAGCTTTCAGCCTCAAGTAAGAATGGTAAACATTGTCAATTCCGGGAGCGAGAGAAGCCTTCACCAGATCATACCGGTATCCTTGACTCTCAAATATGTGTTGGAGGCGATTTTTGAAGAAATCCAACACAAAAGATTTCACATCTTCTTTATCTCTCACCAATCTGTCTTTCATCGTGTTGATGACTTTGTCCAATAAACGAGGAAAGGAAAAGCTCAACTTTTTTTCCAGGATAATCTTGCAGACACCTTGGGCATTCCTTCTGATACCAAATGGATCTTTGGACCCGCTCACCTCGATCCCAACTCCTGTTGTTCCTACAATCGTGTCCAGTTTATCGGCTACAGATAGGATGGCCCCGGTTAACGAAAAAGGAGGGGAATCATCCAGGCTAACAGGTTGGTAGTGCTCATAAATGGCTTTCCAAAATAGGATTGAATACCCTTCCTCTCTGGCGTAAAGCCCGCCCATTTTTCCCTGGAGAGAGGGGAATTCTCTGACCATATCAGTTATCAGATCCACCTTGCACAATTCAGCTGCCTCTGTTGCAGCGTTCTTTTCCGTTTGGAGCTCCAGCCTGTCTGAAAAGTACGCAACGATCTTCTTCAATCTATCTGTTTTATCTTGGTAGCTTCCCAGGCGCTCTTGGAAAATAACCTGGTCTAATTTTTTGGACTTTTCCTTAAGGGATGATTTGACATCCTGCGACCAAAAGAATTTGGCATCTTCCAATCTTGCTTTCAATACCCTCTCATTTCCCTTTCTAATCAGAAATTTGGGATCCCTATAGGTATCTGCCACACCCAAGAAATTCGGAAGCTGTTTTTTACCTTTGAGCACGGAAAATAATCTTTGTCCTTCTCTCATAGCTGTGCTCAACACTTCCAACGGCAGTTTGAGGTATTCCTGAGGAAAACAGCCAACAAAAACATATGGATGCTCAACATCGTACGTGAGTTTTTCCAAAAGCTGGTCGTCGGGATGAAGCGTTGCCTCCAAACGCGCCAGTTTCTTTTCTGCTTGTTTCAAGATTTGTGTTCTGCGCTCTTCCGGATCGATGACGACCCCATTCTGCTTCAAAAGAGCTTTGTACTCTGCGAATGTTTCGACTTTTAGCTTCTTGGGGCTGTATATTTTATGTCCGGTGGTGTAATTTTTCGTGGGAACACCGTTAATGGCAAAATGCAGAGTTCTCCGATCGAACAGACATAAAATGCTTTTGATCGGTCGAGAAAATTTGAAAGATGAATCGCCCCACCGCATCATTTTCGGGAAAGAAAGGGTTCCTATGATGTTTGGCAAAATCTGCTCGAGGATGTCTGGTGTTGGTTTTCCCGCTTCGATCTTTTTTATTCCGACATAATCCCCTTTTTTAGTCTGTATGATTTCCAGATCACCTAAGTTCACACCTTGGGATTTTGCGAATCCGATGGCAGCCGGCTTGGCGGAACCGTCCTCTGAGAAGGCGACAGACCTAGGCGGCCCGACAATTGTTTCCTGTTTATCCTGTTGTTTTTCGACAAAGCTCCCATGCAAGATCAAACGTCGACAGGTTCCATAGGTGCGAATTTTTCCAAAGCTGTCTTTTCCGTCAACAAGCTTGTTGGCAATTAATCCTTCTGCTAAGCGATTTTCAAGCTGCACAAGAGCCCCTTTCACATGTGTGGGAGGCATCTCTTCGGTAATGATCTCCAGTAGGAATTCCATCAGGCTAAGACCTCAAGTGAAGTGAACTTTTGAGCGATATGGTTGACCACAACTCTGATTTGAGAAATCATCTTTACCCTTTCTGTGACACTGATAGCTCCTCTTGAATCTAAAAGATTAAAAAAATGGGAGCATTTTAGACACATATCATAAGCAGGAAGAAGCAAGTCTTTATCAACAAGCCGCTGCGCTTCTCTATGATTTTTCTGGAATGAACTATGGAGTAGTCGTACATTAGCTTGGTTGAAATTGTACTCGGAGAATTCTTTTTCTTCTCGAACTCTCAAATCTCGATAGGTGACATCATCTGACCAATTCAGGCTAAAAATGTTGTCCTTTTCCTCCAAGAACATCTCAAGTCTTTCCAAGCCGTAAGTAATCTCCACAGGCACAGGAGAAAGGTCGATTCCACCGGCTTGTTGAAAGTAAGTGAACTGAGTGATCTCTAAGCCGTCCAGCAATACCTGCCATCCTACTCCCCATGCCCCGATGGTGGGAGACTCCCAATCGTCCTCATCGAAGCGGATATCATGATCCTGGAGGTCGATGCCCAAAGAAGTCAGGCTGTCGATATACAGCTTTTGAATATCAGAGGGAGCTGGCTTGATTATCACTTGATACTGGAAGTGTTTCTGTACTCTATGGGGATTTTTACCAAATCTTCCATCCATCGGCCTCCGCGATGGCTGGACATAGGCTACTTTCCAGTCCCGGTCATCTAAAACGCGGAAAAAGGTATCGGGAGTCATGGTTCCAGCCCCCACTTCCACATCATAGGGTTGAGCCAGATAACAGCCCTGATCTGCCCAATATCTCTGGAGGGACATGATTAAATTTTGCAGACTCATTCTTGCTCGGTTAGCTCCCTTGGTATTCGTCGTTACGGTTTTTGTGCCAGCGCAAGACAGGATTTCGGGCAGCGCTGGTTTCATCCAAACGCCGCACATATGAAACATGAGGGGCGTTTTTAAGCACCTCCGGATTGTTTTTCGACTCTTCTGCAATCTTTTTCATGGCTTCTATGAAACGATCCAGATCTCTCTTACTCTCGGTTTCCGTGGGCTCTATCATCAAGGCCCCTTGGACTATCAGGGGAAAGGACATGGTCGGGGGATGCACATCGTAATCTATCAGTCGTTTCGCGATATCGATGTTGTTCACACCATACTTTTTCTGGATTTTATCCGAAAAAACACATTCGTGAAGAGTGAAAGTTTTATACTTGAGATGATAATCGTTTTCCAGACTCTTGCGGATGTAGTTTGAATTCAGAACAGCAACTTCAGAAATTTCTTTTAGACCGGTTGGGCCAAGAGATAATATGTACACCATCGCTTTGAGGACAACCAGAAAGTTGCCGTGGAAACTTCGCACTCTCCCAATACTTTTTGGCCGTTCCATGTTCAAATGAAAGATCCCATTTTTTGTTTCAATGATCGGAAAAGGGAGGTAAGGTTCCAACTCCTTCTTCACTCCCACGGGTCCTGATCCTGGACCTCCTCCTCCATGAGGAGTGGAAAACGTCTTGTGTAAATTGAGATGAATGACATCTACTCCCATGTCCCCTGGCATGCACATCCCGATAAGAGCATTCATGTTGGCACCGTCCATGTAGACAAAACCTCCCTTGGCATGGACTATTTCGGTGATCTTTTTTATTTCGGTTTCAAAAACGCCCAAAGTATTTGGATTGGTCACCATCAAGGCTGCCACATCTTCTGTCATGTTCTTCTTCAGGTCCTCCACATCCACTGTCCCCGATTCGTTCGATTTGATCTCCTGTACCCGGTAGCCACAAACATGAGCGCTGGATGGATTGGTTCCATGAGCGGAGTCCGGAATCAAGACGATTTTTCTCGGATTTCCCCTTTCTTCCAAACAAGCCCGTATCAAAAACATCCCGACGAGCTCTCCTTGAGCCCCTGCTGAAGGTTGGAGAGTGTAGGCATCCATGCCTGTGATATTCTTCAAAAGCTCTTCTGTCATTTTAAGAATTTCAAGGCTCCCTTGCGTTAACTCTTCCGAAGCTTCAGGATGAGAGCTCAGAAACTCTTTTGTCGAAGCAAGTTTTTCATTGATTTTGGGATTATATTTCATCGTACAGGAACCCAGAGGGTAAAAACCCAGATCGATACAAAAATTCGTTTGGGAAAGCCGCGTGAAATGTCTCACCACTTCCACTTCGGATACCTCAGGAAATCCATCGATCTCTTCTCTCGATGGAATATCCTTCAAGATATCGTCAATCACAGGCACATCCAGCTTCGGCAAGAGAAATCCCCTTTTGCCCGAGCCGCTGATTTCAAATATCAGAGGTTCTCGGATCATTGACATGCCTCTTCAAGGTGGTAAATAAAGCGATCGATATCCTCTTTTTTATGGGATTCCGTAACACAGACCAGCACACAGTTGCCCAACTCCGGATAGGATTCCTCAACGGAAAGTCCCCCGATAATTCCCTTTTCCTGTAAAAATGTATCGATATCGGCCCAGGGATTTTCAAATTCTAAGATAAACTCATTGAAACACGCCCCTCGGAACCTCGGTTTAATCCCTTTGATCTGGGTGATTTTGTCCCGTGCGTAGTTCGCTTTCTGAATATTTTGCCAAGCAAGCTCCTTCAATCCTTTTTTTCCGAGAAGTTCCAGGAAGATAGTCGCCCGCAATGCACACCAGGCTTGATTGGTGCATATATTCGAAGTGGCCCGTTCCCGCCTGATATGCTGTTCCCTAGTAGAAAGTGTCAAGACAAATCCTCTTTTTCCATCCACATCCTTGGTCTCCCCTGTTATCCGGCCAGGGAATTGGCGTAAAAACTCCTTTTGGCAAGCCATAAAGCCAAGATATGGACCACCAAAACTCAGATGGAGCCCGAAGGATTGACCTTCTCCTGTAACAATATCAGCTCCAAGATTCCCAGGAGCTTCCAGTATTCCGAATGAAACGGGCTCCGCAACAACCACGACGGATAGGGCTTGACGTTCATGGGTAAGCGTAGAAATATTATCTATGTTTTCGATGACGCCAAAAAAATTGGGAGATTGGACTAGAACTGCTGAGGTATCCTCATCTAATTTCTTGTTCAAATCTTCAAAATCAACTTCTCCCCTATCCGAATATGCGATCTCTTCCACTGATAAATCTAAATTTCGTGAATATGTCTGTATTACTTCTCTGTATTGGGGGTGGACACTTTTCGCCACCAAAATCTTAGGCCTTGATTTTAATCTGTGTGCCATCAACGCCGCTTCTGCGGCTCCTGAGGCTCCATCGTACAGAGAAGCATTGGCGATGTCCATCCCGGTGAGCTGGCAGATCAGGGTCTGGAATTCAAAAATTATCTGCAGGGTTCCCTGGCTGACTTCTGGCTGGTAGGGAGTATAGGGACTTAAAAATTCTCCCCGACTGCTCAAATAGTCGACAACACTGGGAATCACATGAGAATAAGCTCCAGCTCCCAAAAACGAGAGAAAATGGTGATAGGAGTTTTGGTTGGCAATTTCCTCGATCTGTCGTGTGAGTTCCGGCTCTGTCAACGCTTCTGGAACATCCAGTTTCTGTTTGACCCTGAGGTCATCGGGGATGGAACAAAAGAGTTCCTCCACAGAGGAAATGCCAATCTTGGCCAACATTTCCTTTTTGTCTTTCTCACTGAGAGAGATATAGCTCATGTTAGTCTTCTAGGCCCTCCAAGAATTTCTCATACTCTGATGCAGACATCAAATTTTCCAATTCTGTCTCATTCTTGACTTTTATCCGGACTATCCAGCCTTTATCATGAGGATCCTCGTTGATCAGCTCAGGGGATTCATTCAATTCCTCATTGATTTCCATGACTTCTCCAGATATCGGGGAATAGATATCTGACACAGCCTTGACAGATTCGATGACACCAAGAGATTGATGAAATTCCAGTTGCGCTCCAGGTTGTGGCAATTCAACATAAACGACATCCCCAAGCTGTTTTTGTGCAAAATCTGTGATCCCGACTGTGGCATTCTCTCCATCAATCCTCAGCCATTCATGATCTTTTGAGTAATAAAAATCATCAGGATACATGAAAATCCTCCTCTTTTTATTGAGTGCGTGTAATTATTGTTTTTCTTCTTTTTTATAAAAAGGTGTAGGAACGACCTTTGCTTTGATCCGTTTTCCCCTAATTTCGATGGCACACTCTGTTCCGATTTCCGCGTGATCAACGGGGAGATAAGTCAATCCGATACTCTTTTGAAAAAAAGGAGAAAATGAACCTGATCTCACTTCAGAAATCTTCTCATTTTCGATAAAAACAGGATAATGAGGACGGGCGATTCCTTTCTCTAGCAATTCAAACCCGACAATCTTTCTGCGAACGCCCTCTTCCTTCTGTTTGAGCAACGCTTCTCTTCCTAAAAAATCCCCTTTCTTGAATTTGACAAGCCACCGCATCCCGGCTTCTAAAACGGTTGTACTTTCATCGATATCATTTCCGTAAAGCATGAGCCGGGCTTCCAGACGCAAGGTATCCCGGGCTCCCAGGCCAATCGGTTGAAGGCCATAAGTTTTCCCCTCTTCCAGGATAGCATCCCAAATTTTTTCTGGATTTTGAGCAAGTGTGTAAATCTCAAAACCATCTTCACCGGTGTAGCCTGTCCGGGACACAATGGCTTCCACTCCTTCGACAGAGCCTCTCTCCACCCCAAAGCCAGACATCTCTTCCAAAGCAATCTCTGTTAAAGGTTGAAGAATTTTATTGGCTCTAGGGCCTTGTAGTGCCATTTGCGTGTAATCTGCGCTTTTGTTCTGTACCTCAATATCAAATCCCTGTTTGTGGCTGAGTATCCACTGGAAATCCTTGTCCGTATTGGCTGCATTGACCACAAGAAGATAAGCATGTTCATCCAGATAATAAACGAGAAGATCGTCCACGAACGTGCCTTGGGGAGTGGTCAAAGCAGAATACTGGGCTTTGTTTGCATCCAGAAATGCCGCATTATTGGGAGTGAGATATTGAACAAAATCCAGCGCCTGATTTCCTGAAATGACAATTTGTCCCATATGACTTACATCGAACAAACCTGCCTTTTTACGAACAGCCATGTGTTCTTGTATTATTCCAGTGTATTCGATCGGCATTTCCCAGCCAAAAAATTCCACAAACTTTGCGCCTGCTGTTTTATGAGCCGAGAAAAGGCGTGTTCTTTGCATATCGCACCTCTGCGGAATGTATTTACTACCATATAATAATCCGAGATGCAAGAGAAGAAAAAGAGGAACAAGAAAAAGGGGACGGTTCTATTTATTACAAAATAGAACCGTCCCCATTTCTTGATAAATTTGCTATAATGGATGGCTACCGATGATTAGATACAAGGCCAATCTTAAAGAACAAATCCTTCAATCACTGATGGATAGATATCCACTGAAGGAATCCCAACTGCATATATCTTATACCCCTCAGGCAAAAATGGGAGATCTTGCCCTCCCATTCCCTCTTCAACTGGCAAAAGAAATGAAAAGACACCCCAGAGAGCTGGCCACAGAGATCGTTCCCCTTTTGTCCGACCTCCCCAGGATCGATAAAATCGAAGTGGCTGGCCCAGGTTTCATCAATCTTTTCTTAAACCGCCGTGATTTTTTTCTCCATCAAGTCGATTCTCTCGATAAACGGACATTTCAGCAAGAAGAAAAAAAAATCATCATCGAACACACCAATATCAATCCGAACAAGGCTGCTCATGTGGGCCATCTAAGGAACGCTGTTTTGGGAGACACTTTGGGAAGATGCCTGAAATACAAGGAAGAAAACGTCGAAATTCAAAATTACATCGATGACACGGGGATTCAGGTGGTGGATGTCACCTTTGGTTTTATGGACATGGAACATAAGACTCTGGAGGACATCCAGAAGATCGAGGGGAAATTCGATTACTATTGTTGGGATCTGTACACCCGCGTCTTTTCCTACCTGGAAAAACACCCTGATGCCCAATCCCGGAAATCCGAAATATTGAGAAAGATCGAAGATGGACAGCAGCCTGAGGCTGAGATTGCAGAGCACATATCCAGACGGATCCTAAGAGCCCATCTCGAAACGATGAAACGGATCGATGTCAGTTATGATGTTTTGCCGTGTGAAAGCAGCATTCTCGGACGAAAATTCTGGGATAAAGCCTTTTCTCTATTAAAAGAAAAGGAGGCTATCTACCTTGTGGATGAAGGTTTGAACAAAGGCTGTTGGGTCATGAGGATCGAAGATGATGAAGAGAGGGAAAAAATCATTATCCGTTCCGACGGAACGGTCACCTACGTAGGGAAGGATATTGCCTATCAACTGTGGAAATTTGGCCTTCTACAAAAAGATTTTTACTATGAACCGTTCATCGAGGATAATGGCAAGACCATCTGGATAAGCACGGCCGAGCCTAACGAACCAGCCCCAACGTTTGGGGACGGAACCCTGGTTTACAATGTGATAGACACGCGCCAATCCTATCTCCAGAAAATTGTTGTTCAAGGATTAAAATCATTGGGCTATCAAAGTCAAGCCAAAAAATCCATCCATTATTCTTATGAAATGGTCGCACTCTCCCCAAAGAGCCTCGATGAACTCGGCCAAAAAGTTTCCGCAGAAGACAAGGAGCGCGATTTCGTGGAAGTCTCGGGGAGAAAGGGACTGGGAGTGAAAGCGGATGATCTGTTAGACAGGCTGGAACAGAAAGCTTTTCTAGAAGTAGAAAAAAGAAACCAGGAGCTGCCTTCGGAACAGAGAAGGCTTATCGCCCGACAGATCGCCACCGGGGCTCTGCGCTATTTTATGCTGAAGTTTGCCAGGAATTCGATCATCGTGTTCGATTTCGAGGAAGCTCTGAATTTCGAAGGGGAAACCGGCCCTTACCTCCAGTATTCCCTTGTTCGAATAAACAGCATATTTCGCAAACTCAAAGAGAGAGAGAACTTCGCAGAAAAAGATCTTAAAACCTTAGTACTCGAACAAAACATTCCCATAGACACCCTTCCAGAGCAAGAACAAGCAGACTTTTGGGAGCTCGTTTTTTATGCCTCCCAGTTCGAGGAGGAAATCCAGCATTCTGTGTGTTCGCTGGAGTTCTCTCATTTAGCCAAATTTGCCTTCAATCTCTGCCAAAAATTCAATGCTTATTATCATAAATACCAAGTCCTTGCGGAAAAGGACCAAAACACCAAGTCCCTTCGCATATGGACGATTCAATATGTCAGGGAAATACTAAAAAGAGTTCTTTCCCTTATGGGTATCCCACAACCGGCAAGGATGTAACATGTTTATGAATAATTCAGGATATCAAAACCGAAACATAAATTAGGAATGGAGGTAAAAGAAACTCAAAAATGATTGAAGTGGAACATCTTTTTAAAAAATACGGAGATCTTTTGGCCGTCCATGACCTGAGTTTTTCAGTTAAAAAAGGCCAAATATGGGGACTCCTTGGGCCGAATGCAGCAGGAAAAACCACAACCATGAGGATTCTTACCGGGTATTTGTCCGCAACGGATGGGAAGGCGACGGTGGCTGGATATGACGTGTTCGAACAGCCTAACAAAGTCAAAAGGATCATGGGGTATCTACCTGAGAACGTCCCGTTGTATCCAGAAATGACGGTCCAGTCTTTCCTCCATTTTGTGGCCGAGATCAAACAAATCCCAGCATCGACGAGGAAAGAGGCTGTTGAAAAATCTATATCCCTCAGTACGCTTGAGCCGGTGCGGGGAAGGCTTATCAAGAATATTTCACGGGGTTTCAAACAACGTGTGGGCATCGCCCAAGCTCTGATCCATGACCCTCAAGTCCTTATCCTGGATGAGCCGACAATCGGCCTGGACCCAGCTCAGATCATTGAAATCCGCCAACTCATTAAAAACCTCAAAGGAGATCACACGATCATTCTCTCCACCCATATTCTGGCAGAAGTGACACAAACATGTGACGGAGTGGTTATAATCAACGAAGGAAAACTCATGGCGGCAGGATCGTTAGAGGAGCTCACCGCATCGTTACAGGAAAAGGATGGTGTTTTTATCAGGCTGAGAGAAGGAGGAAAAGAGAAAGTGGAACACTTCCAAAACATCCCTGGTGTGGACAAGGTCTCGATTCGGGATGATGGATTCAGCATCGAATGGACTAGAGGCAAGGACAGCAGGGACGATATCACACGCTATATCGTGGAAAGGAACTGGGGGCTTTTGGAAATGAGATCCTTGGCCATGGATATCGAGGAGCTTTACCTCAGAGTCATCACAGGGGAGACGGAACAATGAGTAACATCTGGGCTGTATGCAAAAAAGAGACAAAGACATACTTCACCTCCCCGATCGCCTATGTTACCATTACTGTTTTTCTTGTTTTGGCCGGTTTTTTCTTCCAGAATCTTATCCTATGGTTCAACCAATACTCCATGCAGATGGCTCAAAATCCCTCCTACCTCCAACAAATAAATATCAACCAGATGGTCTTCTCCCCCCTATTCCACAACATCAGCCTCATCCTCCTGTTTATAATTCCTTTTTTAACTATGAGACTCTTTTCTGAAGAAATGAAGAGAAAAACTGATGAACTCCTTTACACATCTCCCATATCCGTCAAACAAATCATCCTCGGCAAATATTTTGCCAGTTTATTCGTCTTGCTTGTGATGTTGCTGCTGACCGGTATCCTATCCTTGCTCACCTTTGTCTATGGGAATCCCGAAGTGAAACCCATTCTCATCGGATATTTGGGTCTGTTTTTGATGGGTGCAACATTCATGGCTATCGGCATTTTTTACTCTTCTTTAACCGAGAATCAAGTTGTATCAGCCGCTTTGGCTCTAGGAACTCTGCTCTTATTATTTGTTTTGAATTGGGCCTCTCAATTTATACAAGGCATATGGAAGGATGTTCTGAATTATGTCTCTTTTTCTCAGCACTTTGATAACATGACAAAAGGAATTCTGGACACTGCAGACCTTGTTTATTACATCAGTTTCATCTTTCTAGGATTATTCCTCGCACACTCTGTCATCCTGTCGAGAAGGTGGAGGTAGGAAATGGAAAAAATTAAAAAAAACCTTAATTACATCGCTCTAACGTTGATATTGCTGGCATTGGCATCATTTATAATCTGGCCATACAAAAAAGCTGTGCCTGCCATTCTGTTTTCCGTTGGAATCATCGCCTTGGTCGTATACATTGTGATGAACTTGGCTCTTTTGAAACAAGGTTTTAAAAGAAAGTCTTTCATCTATTCCAGCAACCTGCTCCTCGTGATTGTCCTCGTGCTCGGCATTTTGGCCATCATCAACTACTTCTTTGCAAAAAATCACTACAGGATGGACTTCACCGAAACGAAACTCCACAGTCTTTCAGATCAGTCTGTATCTGTACTCAAAGGATTGGACGATGATGTCAACATTAAACTATTTTTCCGTGAGGGCAACTATGGTCGAGCAGGCATGGAACATCTGATAGAGATCTATTCTTACCACTCGAACAAAATCAAATACGAATTTATCGACCCGGACAAAAATCCTGGGCTGGTCAAAAGATACGAGATCGCCGATGACGGAACCACGATATTCGAAAGCGGTGAAAAAGAGAGCCGCATAACATCCGGTTCGGAAGAGGACATCACCAACGCCATCATTAAAATTTCTCGGGAAGAGAAAAAAGTTATTTATTTCCTGGAAGGGCATGGTGAAGCAAGCCTAGAGGAAACCGGTGACAACGGATATTCCATTGCCAAGGACGAACTGGAAAAATTGGCCTATGAGGTAAAAAAACTTGCTTTAGCTCTGGAAGATAATTTTCCCGACGATATATCCCTTCTCGTCATTCCAGGCCCACAAAAGGATCTTCTCCCCAACGAGTTGGAAACCATAAAAAAATACATCCAGAGCAGCGGTCGCGTTTTTTTCATGACAGATCCTGAAACCGCCCCTGGACTGACACCCTATCTGGAAGAATATGGAGTAAAACTGGAAAACGATCTTATCGTCGATACCGTATCCAGGCTCCTTGGTGGGGACTACTTTATGCCTGTTGTCAACGACTACGAACCCCACAGCATCACGGACAAGTTCCGGTACGCCACTTTTTTCCCTTATACCAGATCCGTTACCACAACAGAGGAAAAACCAGAAGGCATCACAACTTCAATTATTGCAAAAAGCAGTCAAAATTCTTGGTCAGAACGTCAGCTCGATGAGCAAGAGGTCACTTTCAACGAAGAGAATGATGTCGGTGGCCCTATTTCCCTTGCGTTGGTCGCCACCATCCAGCCAAAAGAAGAAACACAACAGGAACCGGAAGATGAATCAACAGAACAAGAAGAGGAACAAACGCCGTCCGAAGACATTTCGCCCAAACCTGAGGGAAGAATAGCCGTTTTCGGCGATTCCGATTTTGTGACCAACAGATATTATTACCTGGCCGGGAACGGGAACTTTTTTCTTAACACGGTCAACTGGCTCACAGAAGAGGAGGATCTGATCGCGATCCAACCCAAAACATCCTCCCCTCGCACCATCCAGCTCAGCACTTCCCAGGGGCGTTTGATTAAATTCGTATCTTTCCCTCTACTTCCTCTAGCTGTAATTATCATAGGGATATCCGTCTGGGTAAGGAGAAGATCTTTATGAAATTTAAGACCACACTTCTTTTATTTGGAATTTTCATTCTGTTGTTTGCCGCCGTGTATTTTTTCGAGTTCAGGAGTCAAGGCGAAGAAAATGAAGATGACATGCTTATCTCTTTTGCCTCAGAAGATATCGAAAAAATAATCTTTAAAAATGACGGGCAAACGATCCAATTTCAAAGAAAGGAAGAGGAATGGCTGATCACGGATCCGATCGAAGCCAAGGCGGATAAGTATGAAGTAAATATGCTGGCAGACGATTTTTCCAACCTCCGGATCGAAAGAGTCGTGGAGGAAGAATCCTCTGATCTTAAAAAATACGGCATCCCTCAAAAGGAAATAGAACTTTACACCAAAGGCCAGGATATTCCCATTAAAATTCAAATCGGGATGCAAAATCCACTGGATAACACCTTTTTTGCCAAAAAAGTTGAAGAAAAAAGAGTTGTTTTGATCTCGAGCAGTCTAAAAAGCCTGTTGGAGAAAAAAGTCTTTGATTTTCGTCAAAAAGATATCTTCAAATTCGAATCCGACCAAGCCAAAAGCATAAAACTCAAGGCAAAAGGGATTCAATGGGAGGCAGAAAAAGAGGATGAGGATTGGTTCCTCAGAAAGCCTGTTAACGCTCTCGCCCAAAAAAATAAGATCAACGACATCCTGTTCGCCTTGTCAAATCTCAAAGCAAAGGAGTTCGTATCCGAGGAGAAAAAAGGCGAAGAGATCAAAAAATATGAACTCGACAAATCGGACTATGAAGTCGCGATCGACTTTCCGGTTGAAAACAGGCAGGTGACTTTTTTCATACATAAAAAAGATGACAAAGTCCATGCCACTTCTTCAATTTCCCCTAAAATTCTTCAAGTGGAGGATTCCATACTCTCCGATCTAGAAAAAGAGCCGGGCGATCTTCGTGACAAGGAAGTTGCAGACTTTTTCACCTGGGAAGTGAAAAAATTGCAGATAAAAAAAGGAGAAACATCCCTGATACTGTCTAAGGATGATGAGGAGAACTGGCATTTCGAAGAGCCGGCACTCCAAGAGGCAGTCGAGGAAAAGATCCAATCATTCCTCAGAAAATTGGAAGCATTGGAGAGCGAGGAATTCATGGACCCACCGCTTGACCTCGCTGAGTTTGGTTTGGATGTCCCTCAAGCCGAGATCAAAATCTGGACAGGAGAAGAAGAGGAAACTCCTGAGGAACTGACCATTCAGATAGGGACAGAAGACAAAGAATCAAAAAAAGTGTTCATGAAGAACAAACGATTCCCGTATGTGTTTAAAGTGGATTCCACCTTTCTTGAGGATTTTCCCGGACGAGCGGAAGACTGGAGAAGGTCACCCGAAACAGAGAAAAAAGAAGAAAAAGATTAGGTCTTTTTTATGACCACAACTGTCTGGTCATCCATCTGATCGGTATCAGCCGTGAAAGTTTCGACTTCTTTTTGAATTTCTTTAATAAGTTCTGGTGCCGGTAGTTTGGATTTCTTTTTTAAAAACTTAACCAGTTTTTCCTCTTCGAACTCTTTATTTTCCTTGTTCCGGCTCTCTGTTATTCCGTCTGTAAACAGAAGGATTATATCTCCAGGATGCAAAACGACAGTTTGGGCTTTGTATTCCACATCAGGAAACATCCCCAGACACAAACCGCAGCTTTCCAACCTGTTGATATTCCCTTTTTTGTCCAAAACAATCGGAGGGTTGTGCCCGGCATTGATAAATTTCAACTTACCACTCTTCATATTCAACTCGCAAAAGAAAAATGTGATGAAGCTATTGATGGAAGAGCTCTTGTGGATGAAGTCATTCAACTTTGTTGTCATTTTTTCCATGTCGTAAAGGAGGTGGACTTCTGAGTGGAGAGAAGCTCTCAACGAAGCCATGAGCAGTGAGGCACTGACACCTTTGCCTGACACATCGGCGATCGTGATACCCAAACGATCCGATCCGATGGGCATGTAATCATAATAATCGCCGCCAACCTGATAACAAGGAGTCATGTACCCCGAGATATCAAAACCTTTGAACTCCGGAGTCGCTTTGGGAAGAAAGTCCGTTTGGATCTGGGCCGCAAGAGAAAGTTCCTTCTCCATCTTTTCCTTTTCGATTGACATCTCGATGGACTTGGAATTCTCTATTTTTACCGCGGCTAAATTGCCCAAAAGGGTTAGGAGCTTCAGATCCTCATCGGTAAAAGGTTTCATGAGGGATATTCTGTCAGAATAGATAATGCCGATAATTTCCTTGTTGTCCCATAATGGGACACATACAGCGGAATGGATGTTCATCTTTATGATGCTATCCCTGGATTTTAATTGAGGGTCGGCCTGTACATCGGAAATCAGGACGGATGAATGCTTGTTCATGACCATATTCACAATGCTTTGGCTCACCAATATTCTCTGATCCTTCAGGCGCTTGTTGTTTATTCGGATAACCTTAGGAATGAGTTGGGCGGGATTTCCTTCCTTCAGCATCAAAATTCCCCGGTCCATCGGAAGGTTCTCTCCGATAAGATCCATCACATGGTCCAACAGTTCATTCAACGGCATATGCAAAACCAGGGCCTTGCTGACTTCACTGATGACCGAAAAGGACCTGTGTTCTGTTTTGATCCTATCGAGGTCCAGATCCTTTGCTGCCGCCCTTATGGTTGTGCTGATATCCGGTTTTTTGAGGATCTCTTTCAGGTGCATGATGGTGTTGATGTTGGCAGAAGATGGCCCTGCATCTGTCATCTCAACATTTGTGGAAAGTTCTTTATCGAAGACGATTCGGGTGGAACCTATCAGGATTTCATCCCCTTTGTTTAGTTCTGTTTCCTTTTGAACCCTCTTGCCATTCAAAAAAGTTCCGTTTTTGCTATTATTATCCCGTATCATGTAACGGGAATCTTTAGGGTAAATGAGTGCATGATTGCCGGAGGAAAAAGGATCCTGGATCGGGATATCGTTGTCTCCTGACCTGCCGAGAGAAATCTTCTCCTCTTTCAGGATGAACTGGAAGAATTCCCCCTTTTTCGGATAAACAAAAAGTCTAGGCATTTATCTTTTCTACCCGATTATATGCCCAAAAAAGATGGAATTCAAGAGGTTTTGGTCTTTTCCAAATCCTTGAGCATCGTCTGGCACCGCTTCACCTTATCCTCGAACGAAATATCATCGATCAGAAGAAAGATATAGTCCTTGTATTCCTTCTGCAACATGTTATCGAGAAGCTCAACCGCATAAGCAACAGAATCTTTTGTTCCGGCCTGTATATTCTGAAAAGCTTTGACGATATCCTCATGAGGATAGATCAATCCCAGCAATTTGAAGATGTCCATCATTGATATCGTCAATTCGTGAGACATAATTCTGCGAATGTCTGCTTTTTCTCCCTTGGATTCGGCCGCAGCGAATTCCACAAAAAGATCGTAATAGGACTTGATTTTTTGTCTTGTTTTTTTCTTTATGATTTCTTCGGAAAACTCTATTTTTGGCTTCTCTGATCGAATCCTATCAAGAGCATCGATGAGTTCCCGATCCATTTCCCTTTTATCTTTTGCCAGCTCCCACATGATAAAATCTGAAGCATCCTGATTACCGACATGAGCCAAGACAGAAGCAACAGCCTTCCGTATTCCCATTTTTTCTTCGGAATCACTAAGATGATCCGCAAGTATCCCTGTGATTCTTGTCCCATATTTCTCGAGCGCCGCAAAGGCATCTCTATGTGTCGAAGAATCATATAAGCTCTGGATAAGAACTGGAACGTGTTCCCTTTTTCCAAGTTTCGACGCGCTTTCAATGGCATATCTGCGGACTTCTGAAGAATCATCCCTCAGAAATTCTTCCAGTTTCTCCACTAACGGGGAATCTGAAGCAAGGAATCCGATTCCTTTGGCGATTTCCATCCTTGCTATCACAGCATCCTTGCTTGTATCAGCTAGAATATTTTCGATATACTTCTTTATCACATCTTCATAAACATCAAGAGACATGATTTCTTGAATCTCCTTTTTCAGCACATCTTCATTGTTGTACTGATCATCCATCTGCATCAGGGCCGATGGGTCGGCCTCAAAAAAAGCACTCAATGAAGAGGGAGTGGCCTCCTCTGATCTTTGAGATAGCAATTGCCTGAGCTCCGGGGTAAGTTTCCCTCTTTTCATCAGTTCGAACATATGCATTGCATACAGATCCGAGCTTCGATCCTTACTCTCCAAAGTATCGAAGATCAGTTTGGCGAAATCCACATCCAGCTCTTCCTTGACCAACTGATCTGCCCTTTCCCACTTGCGGGATAACTTTTGTTTGACTGAGTTGACGTATTCCTGGCTTGCTCGTAAAGTCAACACGATCCAACCACAAATCAACACAACCGATACGAGACTCACGATTCTCACAAGCTCTTTATAGTCTTGAATACGAAAAGACATGATGATCAACAGGACCACAGCACCTATTCCTTTAGAAAACCTGTCCACAAACATGTCGATAAAAACAATAGCTTTATACTTTAGATCTGGGGATACAGGTATAAAAAGGAGCTCTCTGGCAGACCTATTTATGGTATAAGCAAGGCTTTTATCACTTCCTTTGATGATTACCGCCGTAACAAGGATTACTGCTATCCCAATCCCCGAAAAGCACAACAACAGGACTATTGGATAAAGCAAAAGACTTATGCGTACGCCATAGCGTTTAAAAAGGTTGCTCGTCATTAAGATCGATAAAAAAAATGCAAAAACCATCAATCCCGCATAAAAGTATCCAAAAAAGCTGGTTAGATTTCCTGTCTCTTTATTCTGGACGACTGTTTGGAATTGAAAATCTATGAGAGTCGATACGACCAAAGTCAATACAACAATAGCGGCGATCAATCTTAAATATTTGTGTTTTTTAACCGTATTATAACTGTCGCGAAATCCTGGTTTGGAGGTCGTTCCAGACTTATCTTCTCCTCTTTTTTCCTCTTCAGCCTCGACCGATTGCTCTTTCTTCTGCCATCGGAATATCAAATACACTAGCAGAGCGCAAATAGTGAGGAGTCCGGCTGATATGAACAGCAGGTTGTAATCGACATTTTCTTTGGCCAGTGACCCTGCAAGCAATCCTCCTATAAATCCCCCTAGTATTCCTCCGCTAATGAAAAAACCACTCAATCTCTTGAACTCACGGGGATTAAGAACATCATTTACCGTGATCCAAAATTGAGTATTGAGGACGATAATAAAAACATTTGCCCATACCCAAAAAATGACGGGTAATCCTTGCCATCCATAGCCTGAGAAAATGCGAAAAATGAAGCAGGAAACAAAAAAGAACACGATACTGGAGGTTATCAACAAGTATTGGGAAATCTTCACCTGGATCTTTGAGTAAAAGGCTACGACAAATCCAATGATAACGGCTGTCAGTAAGTAGACGAGCGGAAGCCACTGATAACCCAATGCATCAAGAAAGCTTGCATTCCTTAAGGGCTTGATAACGTTGTAAGCCGCTATCACAAGAAACAGATAGAAAAAAAGCAGGAAAGAGATTTTTAATTCGCCGGATTTTATTTTGACTATGCGGGAGAAGATTCTATGAACCCCGTTTTTTGCCATATACCGACTATAACCTAGATTATTCACGTGCCAAGATTGCTGCAGCAGCGAGGAAGTGGCCCATGAAGCTGTAGTAAACTACCGCGAATGGGCTGCAACGAAGCTGATGTAGTGAGATTGGCTCGCCCGAAGGGTAAAAAATGCCGATGCCGATCCAGCAAACCCTGATGTTAAGGTTTGTATAAACTCGAAGGAATGGCACTCTTGAAAATGTTTTTTTTATCATTTGCAGCATTGTCAGGATAACTTCCTGATATTGCTGAAATAAAAAAAGTATCGGCATTTTTTATGAATAATTCAGGCTAAGCAACAAGAGTCATGAGCTGGCTTAATCACCCATGAAGCTATTCAAGGCCAATTCTTCTTCATCAAAAATTTCGAGCACCTTGGTGAGCATGGTCACTTGGAATACGAGATAAAGCTTTTTGGAGATTTTGGCTATCTTGAGCTTTCCGCCTAAATTATGCGTAGAAATGTAGCTGGCCAAGATCTCTCCAACTCCAAAACTGTCTATGAACTCTACATCTTTGAAATTGAGCAGTATATGCCTTTTTCCAACATCCAATTGGTCTTTCACCAGTTGATGGAGTGTGACATCCGTCACATCTGATCTTCGTATTTCTCCCTCTATATCAAAAATGATAACATCGTCTTTTGCTCGAGCATGAATTTCCATTTTTTTAATTTCCCATTTGTGACTATTTTCTCTTTAGCTTTTACCAAAAGAGAAATTCAAAGTCAATAGATTTATCAGGGTTTCCTTTTTCTTGTTTTCCGTTATAATGGTAAATGAATTTATGGACAGAGGCAAATATGCAGGCTCATCCAAAGATAAAGGTGAAAAAGAGATATGTTTAACTTTGTAAAAAAAACATCAAGAATCATCCTAACGTGTTTTATCTTCTCAAGTCTATGCGTATCCCTCTACCCACATTCAAGGCAGTGCATCTGGAAGGGCGTCGAAAAAATTATTGCTGTGGGTGACATCCATGGGGATTACGACAATTTCGTCAAAATACTGAAGAAAGCCGAACTTGTGGATGACATGCTCAAGTGGTCAGGGGGGAAAACCCACCTTGTACAAACCGGTGATGTAATGGATAGAGGTGACAACACAAGGGAAGTGTTCGATCTTTTAATGCGACTGCAAAAGGAAGCTGCCGAAGCTGGAGGCAAAGTCCACGTTCTTCTAGGCAATCACGAAGAAATGAATATCACGGGAATAGTCTTCAGACAGCCAAGGTATGTTTCTCCCAAACAGTTTGCATCCTTTCTTCCTGATGATTTTCGCCAAAAAAAAGAGAACGGATTCAGAAAACAACTGCATAATTTCTCCGAAATTGAGGCCAATTCCGATCCTACCTTGTTAGATTCCTATTTTGAAACGAAGTGGGAAAAACTGATGCAGGATAAAAACCTTCAAAAATTATACGTGGACACATTCAACAGAGACTACGGAAGATGGCTCATCGAACAAAATATTGCTATCAAGATCAACGACATCATATTCGTCCATGGAGGAATAAGCGAGAGATACTCCGAGTGGCCTTTGCAAAGAATAAATGAAGTTCTGCTCGAGGAACTAGATGTTTATCGTATAGCATACAAGCGGGGGATAAATCCAAAAAAAAGACGAGAAATACTCTACATGCCAGATTCTCCACTCTGGAACAGGGATCTTGCGCTCAAGGATGAACAGTCATACGGAAAAATAGTGGACAAAATCTTGAAAAATTTAGGAGCGAAATACATGATTATCGCCCATACGCCGAGTGGAAGTCCCGTGATCCCCGAAACTGAAAAAGATGAAATACTTTTCAGAACCCGATTCGATAAAAAAATCTGGATGATCGATACTGGCATTTCAGATTTTTATTACGGCATCCTGAGTTATCTGAGTATTGAGAACGGGGAATTTTTTATGACTGAATGGAGAGATAAAATTATCACAGAGGAAGAGCCGTTTGAGCCTTCTAAATTTACGCCAGAGGATGAGAGTCGCGAAGACATGGAATATTATCTCGCAAACGCCGCTGTAATTGGATATCACAGAGAGGCTGTTCCAGGAAGAACAGCAGCAGATAATGTTGACCTAGATGACGGGAAGACCAAAAGGAGAGCCATGTTTAAGACGGTAGACTCAAGACGCCCCACTCAAATCCCCGATAGTTACAAATACGAGCTTGCGGCTTATGCGCTGGACAAACTTCTGGGTTTTGAAAAAATACCTCCCATAATGGAAAGAGAGATCGAAAGCACCAAAGGGTCCCTTCAAATCTTTGTGCAAAATTGTTTTGGCCTGGATAAACAACAGAGGGAAAATCTCACCCCTCCTGATTCACAAGCTTTTGTAAACGCCCTGGAAGAAATCAACATTTTTGAAAACTTGGTTTATAACGAACGAAACGAACTGGACGATATTCTGATTCAAAAGGAAAGCTGGAAAACATTCCGCGTGGATTTTTCTGAGGCTTTCCTCCCTATTCCAGATCTTATTCCAGAACAGAAAATCACACGTTGTTCGAAAACGCTGTTTCAAAATCTCCAGAAGCTTTCTGATGAAGTTATAAAAGCGCGCCTCAAGAATTATCTCAACGACGAGGAAATGTCTGCATTGTTCAGTCGAAAAGCCCTTATCATAAAAACCCTAAAAAAATTGATCGAAGAAAAAGGCAAGAGGGCCGTCCTTTTCTAACTGCCCAATAATTG
>RCNB010000388.1_pt1 | contig 30164 bp, 28 predicted proteins | sample 2041321 | NCBI WGS metagenome assembly RCNB01 (sample SAMN09708232, study PRJNA481090) | Marine sediment metagenome, whole genome shotgun sequencing project. | reverse complement strand
CCAGTCATTTATTGTTTTTGTTATGCTTAATGGTATATTCATCATTAAAAAATTAATCAAAAATTAACGATCTATATCTGGTATTACAAAATCAAAAGAAGCCATTGTAGCTACTAAATCAGCTATCTTACCTCCTTTTGAAATATGGTTTAAAACTGATAGATTCGAAAATCCAGGTGAACGGAATTTTACCCGATAAGGGTTTTTCGTTCCAGTACTATTAATATATACTCCCAATTCACCTCTAGCTGTTTCAACACGTTGGTAAAATTCACCTTTTGGCAACTTGATAACTGCTTTTGTTGGAACTTGTACCTCACCTTCAGGAATATCATCAATCAATTGTTCGATAATTGACATAGATTCCCACATTTCCATTATCCTTACTTTATATCTAGCATACGTATCTCCTTCGGTAAAGAGAGCCTCTTTAAAATCAACCCTATCATAAGCACTATATGGGTGGTACTTTCTAACATCACTTGAAAAGCCTGACCCTCTCGCAACAGGACCGGATGCTCCGAATGATATAGCGTCTTCTTTTGTAAGAATCCCAACACCTTTTGTTCTTTTTTCAAAAATCACATTTCCTGTCAATAAGCGATCGTATTCGGGTATTTTGGTTTTAAAATGCTTTATAAAATCTTTCGTTCGCTTCACAAAATTTGGGTGAATATCAAACATCAAACCCCCGGGCACATTATAATTCATTGTTAATCTGGCTCCGCAGGTTTCTTCAAAAATATCATTGATCATTTCCCGATCTCTAAAAGCATAAAAATAAGTGGTTAATGCACCTAGATCCATTCCCATAACACCCCACCACAAACAGTGTGATGCAATACGTGTAAGTTCTCCAATTATAGTTCTTATTACTTTTACTCTATCCGGAATTTCTAATTCTAAGGCCTTTTCTACAGTTAAACAAACAGCCTCATTGTTGATATGAGAAGATAAATAATCCATTCTATCCGTTAAATGCACTATCTGTTGGTAACTATCCCTTTCGCACATTTTTTCAATAGATCTGTGGATGTATCCCAAATCTGGTTCAACATTTTTTATTATTTCACCATCAATTGTCAATATCAGTCGTAATACACCATGAGCAGCAGGGTGTTGAGGACCCATATTTACAAAATATTCTTCTGATTTTATTTTGTCTTTTACTTCTTGATTCGCCATGAATATTCTTATTTAACAATCATATTTGCTTCGTCCACATAGTCTTTTCTCAAAGGAAAACCATCCCAATCCGGAGTTAAAAAAAGACGTCTTAATTTCGGATGGTTATTAAACTTGATTCCAAAAAAATCATATATTTCTAATTCGTGAAATTCTGAGGTTCTCCAAATATCACATACTGAATCTAAAACCGGATTTTCACGATCATCAGTTGTAACTTTAACAACAATTGCATGTCTAAATTCGGTAGATTCCAAATGGTAAATAACACCTAATTCTTCACCCCAATCCATTCCGGTAATACAAAAAGCATAGTCAAATTTTAGTTCGGGATTTGATTTTAATTGGCTACAAACTTCATGCAATTGCTCTTTTGGAACGGTAACTGTCAAAAACTCTGACACCTCTTCAGAAAATTCAATATTATCTACTAAAGAATTAATAATATTTTTTAAATCTTCATTTTTCATTTTATCTTTTGATTTATCACAAATTATATCCCTTCATCAAAACCATCAATAGGATTGACCTTATGACTCATGTTCTCTGTTTTAATTTTTTCCTGAAGCATAATCATTCCTTCCAACAATGATTCCGGTCTTGGCGGACATCCGGGAACATAAACATCGACGGGTATTACATGATCGGCGCCTTTTATTACAGAGTAAGTATTATAGTAGAAAGGGCCACCAGAAATAGCACAAGCTCCCATAGCTATAACATATTTAGGCTCAGCCATTTGATCGTACAATCTTCTTAATACCGGCCCCATTTTATTAACAATAGTGCCAGCAATAATTATAAGATCTGCTTGTCGGGCAGAAGGTCTGGCTACTTCAAATCCAAATCGTGAAAAATCGTGTTTAGGAGCACCGGTTTGCATCATTTCTATGGCACAACAACTGGTTCCAAAATACAATGGCCATAATGAATTAGAACGACCCCAGTTAATAACAGAATCTAAAGTGGTTACCACAATATTTCCCCCGTTTCCTGCAGGAATAACTTTCCCCGGAAAACTTTCAGGCACCACTTCTCTTAATCCTTCAGCTTCTAACTGGCTTAAATATCTTTTCTTTTCTACTCCCATCTTAATGCTCTTTTTTTGTATGCATACAACAATCCTAATCCCAGTATAAATAAAAATACAATTATTTCTACCAAAGCCACCGTTCCAGTTTCTTTGAAAACAACTGCCCAGGGAACTAAAAATGCTACTTCCACATCAAAAATTAAAAATAATATAGCAAAAAGATAATAGCCCACTTTAAACTGAATCCATGTAGGACCGATAGTTTCAACCCCACATTCGTAAGGTTCTTTTTTTGCAGCGTTCTCCGATTTATGAGAAATCAGATTTGATAAAAAATTTGCAAGCACTATCAAAAAGACACCCGCAATAAAAAATACTAGAATCGCTTCATATCCCATAATTGACATTCTTAATTAGCACACAAATGTATCTTGTGATTTAAAAAAAAAGGATGACCATTGTCACCCTTTAAATAATAATTTATTTTATTTAACCTCGTAGGTTTCTCCAGAGAAAAACAGGTCATCAACTTTCGAAAATTCAGACTTGGATTTTACCTCCGCGTTTAACAAAGCTTCCCGTTGTTCAAAAGTGGTATCTTCAAAACTACGGATGATTCCTGTAGCCAAAGGATACTGTAATTTGACAAGCATCTGATGTAAGGTATTATCTTCACATTTGGCATCGTGCACCAAAAGATCTTCTTGGGTTACTCCATTTTCTCCTATGGTCACTACTTCGAGTTTCAAACCATTAAGAACAAGTCCCTTATCCTTTTCCTTTCCAAAGATCATTGGTTTGCCGTGTTCGAGAAATAACTGTTTGTCTTCTCTCACTTTTTTATCCGTAAACTGGGTAAAACAACCGTCATTAAAAATAACACAGTTTTGAAGAATTTCAATCAATGAGGTACCTTTGAATTTCTCTGCCTCCACAAAAAGATTGGTCATTTCTTTAGGACTGTTTCCGCCTAATCTTGCAAAAAACCTTGCCTGTGCCCCAAGAGCGAGCTCTCCGGGATGAAAAGGAGGTTGCGTGTTTCCATAAGGAGATGATTTGGTTTTTTGACCTATCAAAGAGGTTGGTGAAAACTGCCCTTTGGTTAGTCCGTAAATCTCATTATTGAACAAAACAATATTCAGGTCCAAATTTCGCCTAAGTACGTGTATAAAATGATTCCCTCCGATGGCCAGACTATCACCATCTCCTGTGATCATCCAAACACTAAGATCAGGGTTAGCCAATTTGACACCGCTGGAGATGGCAGCTGCCCTTCCGTGGATACTATGCATTCCATAGGAATCAATATAGTACGGAAACCTTGAAGAACAACCAATTCCCGAAATAAAGACGACGTCTTCCTTTTTTACTCCCATCTCAGGAAGGGCCTTTTGCATGGACCTTAAGATGACATAATCATCACAACCAGGACACCATCTAACCTCCTGGTCACTGGCAAAATCCTTGAATGTATATTTTTTTTCTATAGTATCTTGCATATCAGTTCTCTTTAATTAAGTTCTTGAATTTCTCTCCCAGATGACTTACTGAAAATGGTAAGCCCATAACTCTATTGTATTGTGCATATTTAAATTCAGGATGTCTTCCCATTAAAATTGTAGACAACTGACCTTTATTCAATTCACAAACCACAATTTTTTTGAATTTTGATAAAATTTCCGCTGTGTTTTTTGGAAATGGATTGAGATAATAAAAATGGGCATGACCAATTTTATACCCATCATTGCTCAGACTTTTAACCGCCGAATGCAAACTTCCATAGGTACCTCCCCATCCAATGACTAAGAGGTCGCCCTCTTCATTATATTCAGCTTTCAGGTCAGGGATATAATTTTCAACCCTCTTCACTTTTTCGGCCCTGATGTTAGTCATATACTCATGATTGTCAGGAACATATGAAACATTCCCTGTAATCTTATCTTTCTCTAATCCTCCAACCCTATGCTCAAGTCCGGGTGTACCCGGAATGGCCCAGTTTCTGGATAGAGTGTCATTATTGCGATCATAGGGATGCCATGTATCGGATTTTTTATCTATAATATGTGTTTTTATATCTGGCATTTCATCAATCGACTTGACTCTCCAGGGTTCCGAACCATTGGCAATATAGCCATCAGTGAGCAGTATCACCGGCGTCATGTGCTCTAAGGTCAATTTAGCCGCTATATAGGCATAATCAAAACAGTCTGCAGGTGTACTTGCAGCAATAACTATGACTGGTGACTCCCCATTTCTTCCATACATCGCTTGTAGTAGATCCGATTGTTCCGTTTTGGTTGGCAAACCGGTTGATGGGCCTCCTCTTTGAACATTGACCACTACCAAAGGTAGTTCGGTCATCAATGCCAGTCCAATGGCCTCACTTTTTAAGGCAAGTCCTGGCCCCGAAGTAGTAGTGATGGCAAGATCCCCGGCAAAGGATGCTCCAATAGCAGAGGTAACCCCAGCAATCTCATCCTCGGCTTGAAAGGCTTTTACACCAAAATTCTTATGCTTGACGAGTTCGTGCAAAATATCCGTTGCAGGAGTAATCGGGTAAGAACCCAGAAATAATTCCAAACCAGACTTCTCGGCTGCTGCCAGAAAACCCCAGGCTGTTGCGGTATTCCCATTGAGAATTCGATAGGTGCCTTTGGTCATTTCAGAAGGTTCTATTTTATAAGCATTTGGGATCAATTCAAGTGTTTCGGCATAATAAAATCCAGCCTTAAGCACCTTGGCATTAGCTTCAGCAACCTTTGGTTTATACTTAAACTTCTGATCAAAGAATTTCAAGGTATGACTCATTTCACGGTCATACATCCAATAGACCATACCCAACGCGAACATATTCTTGCTCCTAGAAATACTTTTATTATCAAGACCCAGGTCTTTTATAGACTCCTTGGTCATGGAACTCATGGAGACTTCAATTACCCTGAAGTTATCAAGGCTTCCATCCTCTAGTGGATTCGTTGTGTACTCTGCCTTTTGCAAATTCTTTTTTGTAAAAGCATCAACATCCACAATAATGGTATGCCCTGCTTTAACCGCATGGATATTTGTTTTTAATCCCGCGGGATTCATAGCCACTAACAAATCCAAATCTTCGCCTGGCGTACTGATCTCAATACTACCTATGTGAACCTGAAAACCTGAGACACCATAAAGACTTCCCTGGGGAGCCCTTATTTCGGCAGGATAATTTGGAAAAGTAGCCACATCATTTCCAAACATGGCTGAGGTATCAGTAAACTGAGTACCAGTTAGCTGCATTCCATCACCGGAATCGCCAACAAATCTAATTACCACGGCGCTTAGAGATTCAACCTCCTGTTGCACGGGTTCCATTTTATTAACAGTCATCTTCTGTATATTTTTTATAAATTTACTAAAATTTTAGATTACCCTATTCAATAAGGCGTTAAAAGTAAAGAGCTCTGACCATTCAAAATATGACTTTTATCAATCTGTAATTTATATTACATTTAAAGTGTTGGGTCTGCCTTATTTGGAATAATTCTAAATTTCGTTTTATCTGAATTTTATGAAAAATTAATTCTTTAACTTTGTCCAGTGAAATTTAAATTTATAGAAAATGGCTATTATAATAACTGACGAATGTATAAACTGTGACGCTTGTGTGGCAGAATGTCCGAATAACGCAATCTATGAACCAGACAGTGAATGGTCTTTTTCAGATGAAACTTCCTTAAGTGGTGAGGTAACCACTCCTGATGGAAGAGATGTTGATGCTGATGCTGAAAATGAAGCGGTAAGTGATGAGTTTTATTTTATTGTAACCGATAAATGCACAGAGTGTAAGGGATTCCATGATGAACCACAATGTGCCTCTGTTTGTCCGGTTGACTGCTGTGTTCCTGATGAAGACCATGTCGAATCAGAAGAAGTTCTTTTGGCGAAAAAGGTTTGGATGCACGGAGAGTAAACAACTTTATTTTAATAAAAAAAAAGAGTATTTGATATCAAATACTCTTTTTTTTTGCTTCATACTGGCCTCCAATACCCTATGACTTATATCATAATTTAAGTGTTGCATTAGCTATAATTTTACACAGAATTAATCATGTAACCTTGAAGATGATTAAGAATAATTAAACTTATCTCATATTTATAAACTTTCTATAAAATGAAAAAAAAATTCGAAAAAATAATATGTGATGCTAATGAGGCGGTTGCCAGAGTAGCACATAAGACCAATGAAGTTTGTGCGATTTATCCAATTACTCCTGCATCACCTATGGGTGAACATGTGGATCTTTACAGTTCTAAGGAACAAAAGAATATATGGAATAACATTCCTCGCATCGTTGAAATGCAGAGTGAAGGTGGCGCCGCTGGTGCAGTTCATGGATCTCTTCAGGCAGGAGCACTCACAACAACATTTACAGCTTCTCAGGGGCTATTACTCATGATCCCCAATATGTATAAAATGGCAGGAGAGTTATTACCTACTGTAATTCATGTAGCAGCCAGAACCGTTGCCACGCATGCCCTATCCATTTTTGGAGACCACAGTGATGTGATGGCAGCCAGGCAAACAGGTTTTGCCATGTTATTTGGAGGATCTGTCCAGGAAGCACAGGATTTCGCTCTTATTTCTCAAGTTGCAACCTTGAAATCCAAAATTCCTTTTATGAATATTTTCGATGGTTTCAGAACCTCACATGAGATTTCTAAAATTGATACCATTCCTGATGAGGTCATTAAGGCAATGATGCCGGAAGATCGCATTATGGCTCATAGAAAGCACTCTCTGGATCCTGACAATCCGGTAATCAGAGGTACTTCACAAAATCCTGATGTATTCTTTCAGGCAAGAGAAGCGGCAAATACTTATTATGATAATGTTCCTGGAATTGTTCAGGAGGTTATGGATGAATTCTATGAACATACAGGCAGACGATATGACCTATTCAATTATATAGGTCACCCTCAGGCAGAAAGAGTTACCATTATTATGGGATCAGGTGAAGGACCAGTTTATGAATCCTTGGAAAAAATGATTGCAGACGGTGAAAAAGTAGGCGCCTTATTTGTAAGGTTGTATAGGCCTTTCTCGGTAAAGGATTTTATAGATAAAATTCCAAAAACAGTTAAAAAAATTGCTGTTCTTGACCGTACCAAAGAGCCCGGAAGTATAGGTGAACCTCTGTATATGGATGTCTTAACTGCTTTTATCGAAGGTAGCGATAACATGCCTACAATTGTAGGTGGCCGATATGGCTTATCATCGAAGGAATTCACACCAAAAATGGTAAAAGGAATTTATGACGAACTCTTAAAAGACAAACCTAAAAATCATTTTACAGTTGGTATCATAGACGATATTACGCATACCAGTTTGATGGCCGACCCAACATTTGAAGTAAGAAGAACTACATTCAACTGCATGTTTTATGGTTTAGGATCAGATGGTACCGTAGGTGGTAACAAAAACTCAATTAAGATCATTGGAGAAACTACCGATAATTTTGTACAGGGCTATTTTGTATACGATTCAAAAAAAGCCGGAGCACAGACCATTTCACATTTACGATTCGGACCTGAACCTATTCACTCATCTTATTTGATTGAAAAGGCTGATTTTATTGCCAGTCATCAGTTTAATTTTATTGAGAAATACGATATGATTGATGAATTGAAAAAAGGGGGAACCTTCTTATTAAACTCGCCTTATTCTAAAGATGAAATCTGGGAAAAACTTCCTGAGAAAATGCAGAAACATCTTATTGAAAACGAAGTTAATTTTTATATCGTAGATGCCTCTAAGGTGGCTCAGGATGCTAAATTGGGTAAAAGAACGAATACGGTTCTTCAAACATGCTTCTTTGCTATTTCAGGTATTCTTCCAAAAGAAGAGGCCATCCAAAAGATCAAAGATGCCATTGTAAAATCGTACTCACATAAAGGTGAAAAGGTAGTACAAATGAACTTTAATGCTGTTGATAAATCATTGGAAAACCTTGAAAAGGTTGATTATCCTAATCAGGTAAGCAGCAAGAAACAATTTGTTTCAGCGATGACGAATGCTCCTGATGGTTTTGTAACAGAAGTACTTGAAACGATCCTTGCAGGCCGAGGTGATGAGTTACCCGTAAGCGCTTTTCCTGCAGATGGTACTTTTCCAACAGGAACAAGTCAATACGAAAAAAGCGGTATTGCCCATTTTATTCCAATTTGGGATGATGAAAACATTTGTACACAGTGTAATAAATGTGTGGCCATTTGCCCACATGCTGCCATTCGTGCAAAAGTTGTCGCTAAAGAAGAATTGTTTGAGGCGCCATTGACAATGAAACATGTTCCGGCCAAGGGACGTCCATTTACAAAAGAAGACTCCTATGTACTTCAGGTATCGCCTGAAGATTGCACAGGATGTGATCTTTGTGTGGAGGTTTGTCCTGCAGAAAGCAAAGAGATTCCAGGTTTCAAATCAATTAATATGCGTAAAAAACTAGAGCATGACGCCGTTGAGAATCTAAACTGGGATTTCTTTATCGATCTACCAGACTATGACCGTACTCAATTAAGTACTTCAAATGTAAAAGGCGCTCAGTTCCTTCAACCTTTATTTGAGTTCTCCGGGGCTTGTTCAGGTTGTGGGGAAACTCCATATATAAAGCTGATCACTCAGTTATATGGTGACAGCATATTGATCGCTAACGCAACAGGTTGTAGCTCAATTTATGGAGGGAACTTGCCAACAACTCCATACAGAACCAACGAATTTGGCAGAGGTCCTGCCTGGGCAAACTCTCTTTTCGAAGACAATGCCGAGTTTGGTTTAGGTATGCAGCTTGCACTTAGCAAAAAACAGGAAATTGCTGTAGGTCTTTTAAAATCAATGGAATTATTGGTTGGAAGTGATTTGGTATCCGATATTTTGGATAATCCGGAAGCCGATGAAACTGAAAAGGCCAAAAAATTTGCAGACATTGACAAATTAAAAGAAACCCTGAATATTCTTGACAACAATGAAGATGCCAAGAAACTCAATCAATTGACCGAATACCTTCGTAAAAAGGCAGTTTGGATATTTGGTGGAGACGGATGGGCCTATGATATTGGATATGGTGGTGTAGATCACGTTTTAGCATCAGGAGAAAATATCAACATTCTGGTAATGGATACTGAGGTCTACTCAAATACGGGTGGTCAGACTTCCAAAGCAACTCCGTTAGGGGCAAGTGCGAAATTCTCTATAGCCGGTAAAAAAACACCTAAAAAGAGCCTTTCCATGCAAGCTATTTCTTACGGAAGTGTTTATGTAGCGCAGATCGCTATGGGAGCGAAAGATGTACAAACATTAAAAGCCATTAAAGAGGCAGCTGAATACAATGGACCTTCGTTGATTGTTGCTTACTCTCATTGTGGAGAACACGGATATGATTTGAAAGATGGTGCTACTCAGCAAGGAAAAGCTGTAAACACAGGATATTGGCCATTATTTAGATTTGACCCTTCTAAACCTAAAGGGAAAAAATTCAGACTCGATTCTAAAGCTCCTTCAGCTCCTCTAGAAGATTTCATGTACAATGAAGCACGTTTCACAAGAGTTGTGAAAGAAAATGCTTCTTTGGCCAGTGAGTTACTTCAACAGGCGCAAGATGATGTTGATTCCAGATGGGAACGATTAGAATTATTCAAAAGCTTATAATATTTTTAAACCTAACCCCGCGCAAGCGGGGTTTTTTTTTCAAATTGTGGATCAAAAAGGGGGTTGTATAATTGAATTTCCCTTTCCCAATAAATTTGATCTAGCATCAATCTCTCATGGTTACTCTTTTGAATGAGTAAAGCCATGTTTTTCAGTTATATACAATAATTTCTAGTATATTAGCTCAACAAACCAAAAATCTTATGCGTTCCCCTCAAATTGCATTGACCTTACTGTTTAGCATTTTGTCTTTAAGTTTATCCGCCCAATCTGTTGTTCAAGACAGCTCGAATGTGACCGAAAATAAAGCTGCACTGTCTCAAAACCCGCCTTTGGATCAAGTCGATATTGCCCCTGTAACATTTAAGGGTGATACCTTGTTTCTGATACGGTATTCTCCAAAGGAATATCCCGTTTCTTATAGAGCAGCACAAATCTCACACCGTATAGAATCTTTGACAAAAGATTACAAACAAGGTATTGACAGTATCTATTTGAAACCTGAAAATGAATTTATCAGCATCGTGTATAATGACGAAGTCGCCTTTATCGTTACTGAAAATGACGCTAAATCCAACAATACGTCTCTTTCAGGGCTCGCTGAGATACAGATTTTTAGGCTCAAAGAAGCTTTAAATCACAGGGCCGATTACAATTTATCAACAAAGGAATGGCTGTTCAGAATAGGCTACTTTTTATTATCACTTTTAGTTCTGATACTTGCCATAAAAATAATCAACTGGATATTTAAAAAATTAAATGTTTATTTATCGAAATTCGAAAAGAAGTTTTTAAAAAATAAAAAAAATGTTTTCAAATATTTTATTCCCAAAACCACTAAAAATATCTTTGTTTTTATTTCAAACCTTACCAAAATCACTATTATAATCTTTATAGTACTCACCTATTTGCCTTTTATGTTCAGCTTTTTCCCATGGGCAGAGGAGTTAGTTAATCTGTTCTATAGTTCTTTAGCAAGGCCAGTCAAATTTGTCTTCTTTGGATTTATTGATTTCCTCCCTAACCTGATCTTCATCTTAGTAATCCTTTTTATTACCAGATATGTTATCAGGGTGCTACAAGACATAGTAGAAGACATAGAAGCTGAAAAATTTATTATTCAGGGATTCCCAAAAGACTGGGCCAATACAACCCAAAAGATTATTAGTTTACTGATATGGGCATTTTCTTTGGTGCTGATCTATCCTCATCTTCCAGGATCTACCTCTCCAGCCTTTAAAGGAGTTTCCATTTTTATTGGGGCACTTGTTTCATTTGGATCCACGTCAGCAATCGCGAATATCGTTGCTGGTGTGGTAATCACTTATATGCGTCCTTACCAAATTGGTGATCGTGTCAAAATACAGGATACAGTTGGAGATGTAGTAGAAAAAACCTTGCTGGTGACCAGGATTCGAACGATCAAAAATGAGGATGTAACCATTCCAAATGCGAATATTATTGTCAATCACTTGATCAATTATTCGGCTAATGCGGATAAAAGCGGGCTTCTACTCCATACTTCGGTAACAATAGGTTATGATGTTCCATGGGATCAAGTTGAGCAATTATTAATCGAATCTGCCTCAAAAAGTATACACATAGAGACAGAACCTTCTCCCTTTGTACTGCAAACCAGTCTGGACGACAATTACGTGACATACGAAATTAACGCTTACAGCAAGGAAGCTAAGAAAATGGCCCTCATTTACTCTGATATCCATAAAAACATTCTGGATGTTTTTAATAAGGCAGGAGTGGAAATTTTGTCACCGCAATACATTGCAGCCAGAGATGGGAATTTAACTACAGTTCCCAGCCAGTTAAGCCCTGAATCGAGAAGTCCTATAGACAAAATTGTTGATCATCTTACAGGTCAGAACCAGGCTGTTAGGATTAAAAAAAATCCATCAAAAAATGACAAGACAGATTAAGAATTATTCGTTGAGTTTTAATACTGCCATAAAAGCTTGTTGAGGAATTTCCACATTACCCACCAAACGCATACGCTTTTTACCTTTTTTCTGTTTCTCCAGCAATTTACGTTTACGTGAGATATCACCACCATAACACTTAGCAGTAACATCTTTCCTCAAGGCTTTAATAGTTTCTCTGGCGATGATCTTGGCACCAATTGCTGCCTGAATAGGAATATCGAACTGCTGTCTGGGGATCAATTTTCGGAGCTTTTCACAAATTTTCTTTCCTATGCCGAAGGCGGTACTGTCATGCAATAAAGCAGACAAGGCATCAACGGGCTGCCCGTTTAATAGTATATCAACCCGAACCAATTTAGATGCTCTGAATCCGATTGGATGATAATCAAAAGATGCATAGCCTTTGGAAACAGTTTTTAAGCGATCATAAAAATCAAATACGATTTCTGATAGAGGCATATCAAAACTCAGTTCCACTCTTTCGGTTGTTAAATAGGTCTGATTGGTGATTTCACCTCTTTTCTCAATACAAAGTCCCATCACCGGGCCTACGAAATCGGCCTTAGTTATAATACTTGCTTTGATAAAAGGTTCTTCTACCCTATTCAATGTCGACGGCTCCGGTAAATCTGTTGGATTGTTAACCAGGATCATGGTATCAGGATACTTATTCGTGTAAGCGTGATAAGAAACGTTTGGAACCGTTGTAATCACAGTCATATCAAACTCTCTTTCAAGTCTTTCCTGAATAATTTCCAAATGCAGCATTCCTAGAAACCCGCATCTGAATCCGAATCCAAGTGCCGCTGAACTTTCTGGAATAAAAACCAGGGAGGCATCATTGAGCTGCAATTTTTCCATCGAAGCTCTTAATTCTTCGTATTCATCTGTATCAACAGGATAAATACCTGCGAAAACCATGGGTTTTACATCTTCAAAGCCTTCAATCATTTCCTGGGTGGGATTCAAAGCATCAGTAATGGTATCACCTACTTTAACCTCACTGGCGGTTTTAATTCCTGTGATCAAATAACCAACATCTCCTGCTTTTATACTTTTTTTAGGTTCCTGATTCAGTTTCAATGTTCCAACTTCATCTGCAAAATACTCATTTTCAGTAGCAACAAATTTGATTTTTTGTCCCTTTTTTATTTCTCCATTGATTACTCTAAAATATGTTTCAACCCCTCTGTACGAATTGTAAACTGAATCAAAGATCAAGGCTTGAAGAGGTCCATCAGGATTTCCTTTGGGCGCCGGTACTCTTTCAATAATTGCCTTTAATATGTTTTCAACGCCAAAACCTGTTTTTCCACTGGCGTGAATCACTTCTTCAGCATCGCAACCTAAAAGATCAACAATATCATCTGTTACTTCGTCAGGATTCGCACTGGGAAGATCCACCTTGTTTAAAACCGGTATGATCTCAAGATCATTATCGAGAGCCAGGTATAAATTAGAAATGGTCTGAGCCTGAATACTCTGTGCCGCATCGACGATAAGCAAAGCACCTTCACAAGACGCTATTGATCTAGACACCTCGTAAGAAAAATCTACGTGACCAGGTGTATCAATCAAATTAAGAACATATTGCTCTCCTTCATACTCATAATCCATCTGGATCGCATGGCTTTTAATCGTAATGCCCCGCTCTCGTTCCAAATCCATGCTATCAAGTAATTGGTCCTGTTTTTCGCGATCAGTAACGGTGCCGGTAAATTCCAACAGCCTGTCCGCCAGGGTACTTTTACCATGATCAATATGAGCAATGATACAAAAGTTTCTAATATTCTTCATCCGTGTTTACCTATCTTCAATAATTGCGCAAATATAACCAATTAGTTGATTGGCAAAACCTAATTTTAAGGTTTAATCATGCCGTGGAAATACGATGCCTGCGTCCTTCCTGACGGCATCCATGATTCTCATTAACTCCCTGCTTGTTGATAAAGGTAAAACAGGACTTTCAATAAATCCTTGATCAAGGCATTCCATCACGTGAATCGCTTCTAATTCATAACCCATTCCTTTAGGTTGTTCAAAATGAATTTCTTCTTGAATACCACTCCTTTCGATTAGAATAGGGAATTCAGGTTCTCTTACAAATTTAATAAAACCATGCTCAAAACAAAGTTCTGTTTCATTCTTACAGGAGCTTTCAAAACTTGAAGTAAGAACTGCCATAGCTCCATTTTCGTATCCAAAAAGCATGATTATACTTTCTTCCACTCCAGTCGAACGGATATTGGCCATAGTTTTTATGGAAGTTGGTTTTCCCAATATCATCAAAGACCTGAATATTGGATAAATACCTATATCTAACAGCGAACCTGCGCCTAAATCAATATTATACAATCTTTTGTCTGGATCAAAATCAGCTTTGAACATAAAATCCGATTTCACAAATCGGAGTTGACCCAGCTCTTTTTCTTTAGACAGTTCCAGTACTTTTATGAATTTAGCTGAAAATATGGTCCAAAACGCCTCCATAAGAAACGTGTTATTGTCTTTAGAAGCCTTGATCATTTGATCTACCTCTTTCGTATTCATAGCAAAGGCTTTTTCGCATAAAACCGCTTTTTTATGATCAAGACACAAGGTACTATGAGCTAAATGCATGGCATGAGGAGTCGCTATATATACGATATCCACTTCAGGGTCTTGCACCATCTCATCATAAGAGCCATAGGCTTTTTCAAAGCCAAAATCACTCGCAAATGCCTGGGCGTTATCTAAACTTCTGGAAGAGGCAGCATAAAGCTTTGCATTCTCAAGTAATTTAAGGTCTTCTACAAACTTTCGAGCGATTTTTCCGCAACCTAAAATGGCCCAGTTATATGTTTTTTTCATGTTTTCTATATTTTAGTCAACCCAATCTGCTACAAATAGATTTGTATCATGGGTTCCATAATTATTCCTGTTCGAAGAAAATACAATTTTTTTTCCATCTGGAGAAAACATTGGGAAAGCATCAAAAACTTTGTCATAGGTTATTTGTTCTAATCCCGTTCCATCCAGATTAATCATAAACAGATTGAAGCTTCTTTTGGAAACATGATTGCTTGAAAATATCACCTTTTTCCCAGAAGGGTGAAAAAATGGCGCCCAGTTTGCACTTCCTAAATCAGTTATCTTAGCTAATTCACTGCCGTCTGTATTGCAAACATATAATTCCATATGGGTTGGTTGTACCAAACCAACGGCTAATAAATCTTTGTATTCTTTAATTTCGGTTTCAGTTTTTGGCCGTGAAGAACGGAAAATTAACTTATTTCCATCTGGTGAAAAGAATGCTCCTCCATCGTATCCTAATTCATTGGTAACTTGCCTCACATCACTTCCATCTATATTCATTGTAAATAATTCCAAATCACCTGTTCTTGTTGAAGTAAATACAATTTTATCACCCTTTGGTGAAACTGTGGGTTCAGCATCGTAGCCTTCCCCAAAGGTTAATTGTTTCAACTGATTCCCCTTAGTGTCGGCTATAAAAATATCGTAACCATCATAAACAGGCCAAATATATTTATTGCCGTAATCTTCCTTTTTGGGCACCAAAGGACAGTCTTTACTCGTTAAATGTGTTGATGAATACACAATAGTTTTATCATCTGGCAGAAAATAACTACACGTTGTTCTTCCTTCCCCGGTACTTATTAATTGAGGAACTTCTAAACTATCTAAGGGTTTAGAAGCATCCATAATAAAAATTTGATCACAATTCAATCCCCATGCCTTGTTGTTGGCTTGAAAAACTAATTTTGAATTATCAAAACTCCAATATGCTTCAGCGTTATCTCCTCCAAAAGTGAGTTGCTGTATGTTTTTTAAATGCTTCTCCTTTGGATAATGTACTGTGTTGACCATTTTAGTGGCACCAGATTTACCATCATACGTATGTTTGTTATGAGATGATTTACAAGCTAGGATAGCTACAAAAATAATAAGTGAAAAAAATCTAGATTTCATGGCTTAGTTTATTTCTGATTTCAAAAATACGTTATTTAGAAAAAAAAGATGAAAAACAATTACATAATTTCCATGGCTAGGAATTGGCTGTCCATTCAAAGAATCATTAAAAAAATATGTAATTTTGCAGCCTAAAATTTAGATTTGGCAAAAATTGGTGACATAGAACTCGGAGAATTTCCACTTTTACTAGCTCCCATGGAAGATGTAAGTGATCCCCCATTCAGGGCACTCTGCAAAGAGAATGGTGCTGACGTGGTGTATACAGAGTTTATTTCATCGGAAGGATTGATCAGAGATGCTGCGAAAAGTGTTCAAAAACTTGATATCTATGACAAGGAACGACCTGTGGGGATCCAGATATTTGGTGCAAATCTTGATTCTATGTTAAAAACAGTTGAGATTGTTGAAAGATCCAAACCCGATTTTATTGATATCAATTTTGGATGTCCTGTGAAAAAAGTAGTAAGCAAAGGTGCTGGGGCCGGTATTCTTAAGGATATTCCACTCATGGTCAAATTGAGCAGAGCCATGGTAAAACATACCAAACTTCCGGTAACCGTAAAAACCAGATTAGGCTGGGACCATGATTCCATTTACATTCATGAAGTAGCGGAAAGACTTCAGGATGTAGGTATACAGGCAATCGCCATCCACGGAAGAACAAGAGCCCAAATGTACAAAGGAGAGGCTGTTTGGGAACCAATCGCCAATGTTAAGAACAATCCCAGAATGCATATTCCTGTTTTTGGGAATGGCGATATAAATTCTCCTGAAAAAGCAGCTCTTATGAGAGATCAATATGGCTTGGATGGCGCGATGATCGGCAGAGCAAGTATCGGTAACCCTTGGTTTTTTAATGAGGTGAAGCACTATTTCAAAACCGGAGAATATTTACCCTCTCCTGACATTGTACAAAGGGTTAGAACCGCGAAAAGGCACTTGGAAATGGCCATCGCTTGGAACGGTGATCATGCGGGTCTATACGAAACGCGTCGTCATTACACCAATTACTTTAAAGGAATTCCTCATTTTAAGGAATACAGACTTCGAATGGTAACCGGCAATACTAAAGAAGAAGTATTTGAAGTTTTTGAAGAGGTTTTGGAGAAATTTGGAAATGAATAGTTAGATTCTTCAAGGTCTTATTTAAGTCAAAGCCTGACTTAAGTAAAGCTTTCAATCCTTAAAAAAGCCAAATCTCCTTATTCAACCAGTTTTTTTGAAATCCTGGCACTTGCAATTTTGGCAGCCAGATAGCCCAAAACAATTATAGTCAGCGTCACAACCATAACATTTACCAATTTGAATTCCACTGGATAAGCAAGTGACTGGGTGATCATTATAAATCCATATTTCTTTTGCAAAAGGACAAAGGGAATGGCAAGAATTAGTCCAATACCTAGACCAAATAGGGTAAGTAAAAACCCCTGAAACACAAATATTTTACGAATTTCCCGAACAGATGATCCAAGGTGAAAAAGTGTTTTGAGATTTTCTCTTTTATCAATAATCATCATCACTATGGCACCAATAACATTGAACAAAGCGATAACCAATATCAAAGTAAAGACAAGATAGGAAACCAGATTTTCAGTATTTAGCATCTTGTAAAAAACAGAATTAAGTTGCTGTCTGGTTCTTACTTCAAAATCTTTTCCTAAACTCCCTTTTAAATCATTCTGAACTTCATTCACTGATGCGCCTGGAGCTATCTTTATCTCTACAGCGGTAATTTGATTGGGTTCATAAGTCAGGAGGTCTTGGGCAAGACTTAAATTACTGAATACGAATTTCTTATCAATGTCGTCAGTAAGACGATAAATGCCTATAGTTTGAGCACCTACCTGCGTAAAGGCTGTTTTTGGATTCGTAATATACCCCTTACCTGGTCTGGGAACATAAATCTTTAATGATTCTAAAAAATCATAGGAACCTATAGACAGAGCGGTTGATATGGCACTTCCAACCACAACAGTATATTTCGCATCATAATTTACCCAGTTCCCAAAATAAACGGCTGTATCCAAACGATTTACGTTTAAATAATTTGAATCAACTCCCTTAATACTGGCGACGTGTGATTTTTCCCCATAACTCAGGAAGACCCTTTCCTCAATCACTTTTGTATACGCCTGGATTTTATCAATGACCAAGGCCTTTTCGATATTTTTATCAAAGAGAAAGGATTTACCCTGAACCGAGGTGACCTTTAGATCAGGATCGGCCGTCCGAATAAAACTAAGGCTAAAATCCTTAAGTCCGGAAAATACTGATAATACAATGAATAAGGCAATGGTACTTACGATTACGCCTAATGTCGCGATAAGGGTAATGATATTTATCGCATTATTACTGCTCTTTGCACGTAAATATCGTCTTGCTATGTACAGCGGAAAATTCAACCCTTTCCGTTTTTCTTTTGAGTAGATTTATGGGCATTTTTGATAGGATCATCTTCTCCTCTTAATGCCTTATCGATATCTTCAATATAATCCAGTGAATCGTCAACGAAAAATTGTAACTCAGGCATTCTTCTCAGTTGATTTTTCGTTCTTATTGCCAAGGCATGTCTAATCATCACAGTATTGGCTTTAATCCCTTCCATGATCTCATCCTTTTTATCCGAAGGAAAAATACTCAAATGAGCTTTCGCTTGACCTAAATCTGTAGTTACGTGTACTTTAGTTACCGAAATAACAACTCCCTTCATTCCGTCCCTCGCAGCTCCCTGCAGGATATCAACTAAATCCTTTTGGATGACCCCTGCAATTTTTTTCTGTCTGTTTGTTTCCATGACTACAAAAATAGTATTATTCAGTTTAATGTAGCTTCAAAAATGAATAAGTATAAATTCTTTATTTTTGAGCCAAAAGCTCCCTCTAGATGAAAAAAATTGAACATATCGGAATTGCAGTCAAAAACATGGAAACTTCCAATAAGCTTTTTTCAAGTTTACTTGGCGAAGAACCTTACAAAATGGAAGTAGTGAAAAGTGAGGGCGTGACAACTTCGTTTTTCCAAATCGGGCCTAATAAGATAGAGTTGCTGGAAGGAATGACAAAAGAAAGTACAATTTCAAAGTTTATCGATAAAAAAGGGGAAGGCATTCATCACATAGCCTTTGAGGTAGAAAACATCTATGAGGAAATCAAAAGACTAAAAAAAGAAGGGTTCACTATGATTAATGAATTCCCGAAAAGAGGTGCGGATAATAAACTCATTGCATTTCTTCATCCCAAGAGCAGTAATGGGGTATTGATAGAGCTTTGTCAAGAGGGTGAAAAATAAAGAATTTGCAGATAATTTTTATTTGTCTTTTATACAGAAATAATTACCTTGCCATTCTCAAAATCTTTTGAAAATTTATGAGTAAATCCTTTGAAAAATACCAGAAAAGAAGACTTCGATCTTCTTATATTTCTGTAGTTATCAGTATTTCTTTGGTGCTGTTCTTAATAGGTGTTTTAGGGCTTCTTGTTTTAAATACAAAAAAAGTATCTAATTTCTTTAAAGAAAGTGCGGCGATCACACTATATCTAAAAAACGATATCAAGCGAGATCAAATATTGAATCTGCAAGTATCCATTGATGAACAGGAGTTTACCAAAAGCACCAAATTCATATCGAAAGAAGAAGCTGCGGAGATCTACAAGAAAGAAAACGGGGAGGATTTTATGGATTTTCTGGGCTATAATCCACTTGAGAACTCCATTGACATTTATGTAAAGGCCGATTTTGTATCACCTGAAAAAATGGAAGAAATCGAATCAATATACAAAAACAATCAATTTGTTTCATCTGTTTCTTATGACAAACCCTTGATTGATCTGCTTACAAAAAATGTTAGAAGAATCAGTCTGTTTATCCTGATTTTCTGCGGATTGGCAACCTTAGTCGTAGTGGTATTGATCAGCAGTTCAATTAGATTATCGGTTTATTCGAAGCGGTTTACCATAAAAACGATGCAAATGGTGGGTGCCACAAAACGATTTATACGAAAACCATTTATTTGGAACAGTGTAAAACTCGGAATTATTGGAGCAATTCTTGCCATAGTTGAATTAGCCATTCTTTTATATTATATGAACAAGACCTTTCCCGAATTTGGAATTATCGATAATAGGGTAGAAATGGCAAGTTTGCTTGGAATTATTTTTGGAATGGGTATCCTGATCACCTGGGCGAGTACCTTTTTGGCAACCCAAAGGTTTTTGAATTTAAGAACGGACGAATTATATTTTTAATATGGCGAAGACTACTAAAAATAAAGGCAAAATTGAGGGTGAATTCCTGTTTGGGAAGAAAAATTATACGATTATGATCGTTGGTGCTGTAGTTATCTTAATCGGTTTCGCTCTTATGATTGGAGGTGGAAGTGACGATCCAAATGTATTCAATGAAGACATCTATAATTTTCAAAGAATCAGACTGGCGCCGACCGTCGTTCTGATAGGTCTTGCAATCGAAATTTACGCCATAATGGCAAATCCTGGTAAATAAAGCAACTAAGAATGAACATCTCTTATTGATACCCTGAAAATATGAGTTATTTAGAAGCCATCATCCTTGGTATTGTTCAAGGTCTTACCGAATTTTTACCTGTTTCATCAAGTGGCCATCTAGAATTAGCAAAAGTATTGTTTGGAGACCAATCTTTGCCACAAGAAAGTCTCACTTTTACTGTTATATTACATTTTGCAACTGCATTAAGTACACTCGTGATCTTTAGAAAAGAAGTGATCGAAATCATTAAAGGACTTTTTCAATTTAAAAAGAATGAAGAGTTTGAATTCTCTGTTAAAATTATAATCTCAATGATTCCGGCGACGGTCATTGGTTTGTTATTCGAAAACGAACTTGAAGCATTTTTTAACGGCAATGTACTTCTGGTTGGGTTTATGCTATTGATTACTGGATTACTACTCTTTTTAGCGGATAAAGCTAAAATAACCAATAAAAATGTGTCTTATGGAAATGCTTTTATCATAGGTGTTTCTCAAGCTATTGCCATGCTTCCTGGTATTTCACGTTCTGGTGCAACGATTTCGACCTCCGTACTTTTAGGGGTTGACAGAACAAGAGCTGCCCGATTTTCATTTTTGATGGTTGTACCTCTGATCATTGGGAAAGTAGTCAAAGATTTTATAGGCGGAACCATTAACTTTAGTGATGAAAGTTTTGGTGTAATGCTGGTTGGTTTTGCAGCAGCATTTATCGCCGGTTTATTCGCCTGTAACTGGATGATTTCATTAGTAAAGAATAGTAAGCTCTATTATTTCTCAGTATACTGTTTTATTGTGGGAACGCTTGCGATAGGTTATTCATATTTTTATATGTAATGGACGTTGACGATTTTAAAAATGGCCAGGTTATTATCATTGATAAACCGTTGAACTGGACCTCCTTTCAGGTGGTGAATAAAATTCGCTGGGCCATTCGAAGAAAATTTAAACTTAAAAAAATCAAAGTCGGCCATGCAGGAACCTTAGACCCTCTGGCAACAGGATTGCTGATCATATGTACCGGAAAATTCACGAAGAAAATTCATGAGTATCAAGCAGAGGCTAAAGAATATACAGGAACGATAACTCTTGGAACGACAACTCCTTCCTTTGATCTTGAAACTGAAATCGATCAAACCTTCCCTACCGAACATATCACTGAGAAGCAAATCTATGAAACGGCTAAATCTTTTGAGGGAACAATACAACAAAAACCACCTTTGTATTCTGCCATTAAAAAAGATGGCATACGACTTTATAAATTGGCACGTAAGGGCGAGGACATAGAAATCGACTCAAGAGACGTAACTGTTTTAGATTTTGAGATCACTACTATTGAAATGCCCTTAATCGACTTTAAGATTCGATGCAGTAAGGGTACTTATATCAGATCAATTGCAAGTGATTTTGGTGAAAAGTTAAATTCCGGAGCACATCTTTCGTCACTCAGAAGAACAAGGAGTGGTGCCTTTGATATCACTTCAGCAGTGTCTCCTGAAGCTTTTGCTTCCAAACTCAATCAAGAACAAGGGGCTTAGAAGAAATGAGCCAACCAGCTTTCGCCTGCTGGAAGTTCCCAAGTAGTTTCATACTCATATTTTGAATTGATCATATGATCAAAGACCACCGTGTTTTTTGATACCCCTCTATTTTTGATCAATATTTTAAAGTCTGGAATTTCTTTCATTTGAACATATGGCCCTTGCTTAAAACAAACATTTACCTTATCCAGAAGGGTTAGTTCGAAGTTTTGTTCCAGTTCCTGAATAAAATCTACAATAGAATTATGTGCATCCAGATTTAAAGGGGTTTGTTCAGAAATAAGGAAAATCAAAAATCTATTGTACTTAAGCTCAAATGAAATTTCAATTTGACTTAAATTTTCGCAAAAGACTTTTAGCTTTTGTTCAATTTTCGGCAATTCATCCGGGAAAAACTTTCTGCTTCCAGGGTAAACGATAACTTTTGCTTCTGGTGTTAAAGCTTCATACGACACTAACATACTAAACGATCAACTCATCAATAAGTTCGACCATTTCCAATTCAATGTGAGTTCCTTTATCATCATTATACCAATTTTGAAGATCTGTTTTCAATTTGTCATCAATCTTACCGTATTTTTCTTTATAGTCAGTAACCATTTTTGCTGCTTTGACCGAACGAGGACCCCAAGAACCAACGACTTCCTTCGAGGCATTATCAACAACAATAAGTTTTGGGATGGATTTGTTACCGTTAGTAAGAAACTTATTCATCAACTCCTCGTTTTCGTCTCTTAAAACTACTTTTAGATCTATCTTTTCGTTTGCCTCTGCAAACTTGTTGAACACAGGAAGTGTTTGAGCCGCATCACCACACCAACTCTCTGTAAGCACCAACCATGTAAATTCTTTATTGATCTTTTGAGTTCTCGTAAGCGTTTCTTCATTAAGCCTTGTTTGCTTATCGAGTCGTTTCATCCTTTGATTGTTCAACTTGGTATAATGAAACAAGTCATCATTTTGAATGATTCCTGTTGATCTTCCTTCCTTAAGCAATTTCAATACCATTTCTTTATAAGCGACATAACTATGCGCTGATTTTAAACTATTCTCTATGATTTCTCTCATTGTATATTTTTCTTTTGAGTCATTTAGACGCAACAAAAGTAAGAACTAACTAAATAGTATAATGTAACCCCTGTAACATAGTAACAACCATTTTCTCAAGATCAGTTTTGGCCTCCCAACCCCAATCTTTACGGGCTTGAGAATCATCTACGCTTTCCGGCCATGTTTCGGCGATTTCCTGACGTGAATCAGGATTGTATCTAATCTTAAATTCCGGTATCTGCTTCTTTATGGCAACAGCCAGTTCTTTAGGAGAAAAACTAAACGCCCCAATATTATATGATACGTAAGTATCCATCTTTGGAGCCTGCATTAAACTTATCGTCGCATTGATCGCATCATCCATATACATCATGGGAAGCACTGTGTTTTCTTCAAGAAAACAATTATATGATTTTCTTCTGATCGCCTCATAGAAAATCTCAACTGCATAATCAGTTGTTCCACCTCCAGGGGCTGTTTTATAACTAATTAATCCCGGATAACGGAGGCTTCTCACGTCAATACCATATTTTTTACTGTAATAAGCACACCAGTTTTCTCCGGCCAATTTACTGATACCATAAACCGTTGAAGGCTTGATAATAGTGTCTTGAGGAGTCTTCTTCTTTGGCGTATCAGGGCCGAATACAGCGATGGAACTTGGCCAAAAAACTTTATCGATAATCCCTTTCTTTGCCAGATCAATAATATTGAAAAGCGCGCTCATATTTAAGTCCCAGGCCATTTGAGGATTTTGCTCTGCAATGACCGATAGTATAGCCACCATTAAATAAACCTCCTTGATCTGATGCTTTTGCAGAACTTCTTCAATAGCATTTTTATTGGTCACATCCAGAAATTCAAAAGGTCCTGACTCCATAACCTCATAATTTCCCTTTCGGATATCCGAGGCCACGATATTTTCATTACCATAAATCTCTCTAAGTTTTAAAACCAATTCTGTTCCAATCTGTCCGCTTGAGCCAATAATAAGAATTTTAGAACCCATCTTTGTGATTTAAAAATAATCTGTCAAAGATAGTAGTTCTCTAAGAGAAAAACTATTGATCGCCTGCTATGTCCTTTGATATTATTGTTTATTTTTGAATCGTCAAATCCATTATTATGCCTAAATTGTTTTTGGGATTTATTATGCTATTCATTTTACTTGCGGCCTGTAAAAAAAAGGAGGAAAGATCAGATGAAAAAAATACAGTATCCGTTGTAAAAAGTGGTGTGATTAAATCGGAGAATCCGATCTCGAGACTAAACACACAATCAAAAGAATTGATCTTGACATGGCCCGAGTATCAGAAATTTGATGATCTCATAAGTCAATATCAGGAAATCTCAATGAACGAAGCACTTTTAAACAGTGTTGAATTATCTGTGCTCGCCCAGCAACTTAGAGATTCAATTCGGGTAGATAAACTAAATATTCCTGAAGTAAAAATTCGCCTCAATGTGTTGTATAGTGAAACCTTAAGGTTGGCCGATATGTCAACGATTCCATCAATCACAGAGCAATTAGTGGCCAAAGAAAACAATAATATGATCGATGCTTTTTCGGCTTTGAACCTGAAAATCAACAACATGAACTCACAGGACAAACTTAACAGCGACATCAGTAAGTTTATTGATGAAATTCTTGAGCAACCCAAAACCGATTCTGTTGACAACAAGGACCAACCGAAAAAAGTTAAATAATTCGATCAGAATCATCTTAATTAGAAGCTTACATATTTCCTGTATTTTTACTTCAACCCTATTTGACTTTTAATCATGCTTGCGGGGATTGTTGTTAGAATTCAATCTGACAAAATTTTGGTATATTTGAATGACAAAATTTTGCTAGAATTCCCCTCGAATGAAAAAGATTACTTTCCTTTTTTTCTTGTTTATTATCTCAAAGGCGCTCGGACAATTCAACGAGGCCGCCCCTTGGATGAATTCAATGGACCAGGAAAAAATGATACAAGATCATTCATTGGAGCAGATGAACAATGCATTCAACGCTTACTGGAAAGGGAAAGACCCTAATAAAAAGGGCAGCGGATATAAACCATTTAAAAGATGGGAAAATCATTGGCGTTATCATTTGTCAAAAAACGGAACTTTGGCCACTCCACAACTGATATGGAAATCCTGGGAACAGAAGAACAGCCTGTCAAAAAGTGCCATAAGCAACTGGAAGTCTATTGGGCCCTATACAACAAATGTCAAGCAAGGTCAGGGTCGGGTTAATACTTTTATAATTGATCCCAATGAACCCAACACCTATTATGTTGGAGCTCCTGCCGGCGGTCTTTGGCGTTCAACGGATGCAGGTTTGAACTGGGTTCCTCTTACAGATAAACTTCCTCAAATTGGGGTTTCGGGCATTGCCATAGATAAAAATAATTCCAATGTTATCTATATCGCTACAGGAGATGATGATGCACGTGATACTTATAGCGTCGGCGTGTTAAAATCTACCAACAAAGGAGTGACCTGGAAGAAAACGGGTTTGGATTTTTCGTCAACTAATGCGATATCAAATGAAATTTATATTCATCCTGAAAATTCAGATATTCTATGGGTGAGTACAAATCAAGGATTCTTTAAAAGCACTGATGCAGGGCTTAACTGGTCGAAGAAATTAGCAAATAATATCGTGGATTTTAAATTAATGCCTGGTGATCCTGATGTGATCTATGCTGTAAGTCGCTCTAAATTCTACAGATCCGCAAACGGGGGCGATAGTTTTGTAATTGTAAGTAGCGGTCTTCCAGAGTCCTCAGGTCGTTTTGCAATAGATGTGAGTCCTGCCAATACGGAAGTAGTTTATTTGTTAAGTTCAAATGTTGACGATAATTCTTTTCAGGGCTTGTACAAGTCAATTGATTCGGGTTTAAGTTTCAGCAAAACAGAAGTTCTGGAAGATATTTTTGGAGGTAGCACCCAGGCTTGGTATGATATGGCCTTGACGGTGAGCCCTTTGAATGCTGAGGTAGTTTTTGTAGGAGTTCTTGATATTTGGAGATCAGACGATGGAGGTAAGAGTTTTGTTCAGAAAAATCGCTGGTGGGACCCTTCTGACCCAGCTTATACGCATGCAGATATACATTTTTTAAGATATTTCAATGGGAATTTATTTGCCGGAACTGACGGCGGTATTTATGTGTCTTCGAATGACGCCGATAGCTTTACGGATCTAACAGAAAATTTAAGCATTAGTCAGTACTATAAAATTTCCACAGCCAAAAGTAATGCATCCCATATTGTGGGAGGTCTTCAGGATAATGGAGGATTTGCTTACAGTAATGGTATCTGGCACGAATACCACGGCGGAGATGGAATGGATTGCGTGGTTGACCCGAATGATGAAAATATTTATTACGGTTTTAGCCAATATGGAGGTAGATTGAATGTAACCTATAATGGAGGTGAAACTCAAGGCGGAAGCGTAACTGAAGCCCCTAAGGAAGAAGTTGATGATGACAATCAAGACAGCGGAGGTAACTGGATTACACCACTTGAAGCTGATCAAAAAGGTAATTTATATGCTGGATATTCTCGAATCTATCAATTGGTCAACAGTCAGTGGGAAGGCGTTTCTTCAGACGTCTTTGGCGGTGATCTAAACAATTTGAGTATCGCTCCGTCTAACGAAAAGGTGATGTATGCTTCACGCATCAATAACCTTTTTAAAAGTACTGATAAAGGAATTACATTTGAGGAAATAGAATCCCCATTTTCATCATTAATATCCTCTATAGAGATTAATCACCAAAATGAGAATATCATCTATATAACTATATCCGGGGTGAATGGAAGTGTTTTAAAATCCATTGATGGAGGAGAAAATTGGCAGAATATTTCTAAAAATCTGCCAGATGATTCCAAATTAGTGATAAAACACCAAAATCAAAGTTTGATCAATGACCTGTTTTTAGGAACAAATTTAAGTGTGTATCACATTAATGACACTATGGATCAATGGGAAGTCTTTGATAAGGGACTTCCTAATGTACCTGTTTATGATATTGAGATCAATATAGAAGACAAGATTATTACAGCCGGTACATATGGGCGCGGTGTTTTTCAATCGCCAATTGAAGTGGCCAAAGCCAATATCGATCTTAGTCTATTAAGTATCGACACCAATAACTCAGTACAGTGTAATGGCATAACCCCGGTAATCACCATCAAAAATAATGGAATCAATCTACTGGAATCTGTGCTTATCAAATATCAGGTCGACGGAGTCGCTTTCGAATATACATATGACGGGAATATCTCTTCCAACGAAGTACAGCAAATAGAATTACCAAATAATTCTGACATTGCCATGGGCCCTCATGAGCTTGTTGTGGAAGCATCTGTTGAAAACGATGCATTCAATGATAACAATGAGCTATTTGCTACTTTTACGTCAAACAGAGCTGGAGAAGGTCAATATATAAACACTTTTGGAGATCTCAATGATGACGAATGGCTTGAAATCACTTTGGGTGACTCTAATGGGCTTTGGGAAAAGTCAGAAGCAACGAGTAATGAGTTTAAAAATAAATTTAACCAGGTCTATGTAACCAATGGCAATGGCAACTATACTGATGAGACGACTAGTTATTTGATATCTCCTTGTTATGATCTCAGTAATCTTGAAAACCCGATGTTAAAATTCGATATGATCTTCGATATCGAGCTGAATTGGGATGTTTTGTACATGGAATACTCTGTTGACAAGGGAGAAACCTGGCTTATTCTGGGAAGTGCTGAGGATCCAAATTGGTACAATAGCAATTTTATTGATCCTCAAAGACCCATAACTGTTGGACGGCAGTGGACCGGTACAGATTTCACTGTGAAGGAATATAGTTATGACCTGAAGAATCTAAAGAATGAGCCCAATATTATTTTCAGATTTGTTTTTGCCTCAGATCAGGCAGAAAACGGAGAAGGTGCTGCGATCGATAATTTTACAATTGGCGCCACTGCGGTGTTGGCTGCAGATGACTTTGAAAAGAACAATTTTAAATTGTATCCAAATCCGTCTTCATCTGTTTTTTATATTCAACGACCAGGGTTTGAAGAAATGAACCTTAGCGTCTATGACGTTACAGGAAGAATGATCTTTAAAGAAAGAGACATCATTAAATCAAATTATGCGTTGGATCTTTCAAAATTAAATTCCGGTTTGTATTTTCTAAAGATCAATGAGGGCTCCAAACTTCTAACCAAGACTATTTTAAAACAATAGAGAACTTCTGTTTCGAAAACTACAAAAACGTTGTTCTATTCAGGGAACAAACTACGATCCAATCCGGGAACTATGCGAAGCGCATTTTTATAATACACTTTTTTAAGTATTTCATCCGACAGATCGAGACCGTACATGGCCCAAAAGGCATGGTATTTTTTATGATATGGAAAATACTCATCTGCCGTCTCAAGTACCCTGAAGTAGGTTGGGAATTCTTCGGGCTTCCAACTATCTTTCCCGAAAAGAATTCTGTCCTGGTATTTTTCAAAAAACTTCTTCGCAAATCTAGGTTGTCTGCCTAATTCAGCAATGATCGCACCAATTTCAACATTCATATTCGGCATTGCCTCCATAAGCTCACTTAATTTTCCAAGATCATTCGCATACCATCCCATATGGGCATTGATAAAAATAGTTTTCGGATGTTTCTTGAAAATATGATGCTGTTCACTGATGATCTGATTCCACGATGCGGGATCAGTCTCACTTCTTTTCCTTCTGGGATGTGTTTTTAACTCGAGCCAGCGTTCGTTGTCACCGTCAAAATCATCCCAAAAAGATTTAGGGTCTGCGGCATGGATTAAAACAGGAACGCCAAGCTCACCACATTTTTCCCAAATAGGATCCAGTCTTTTATCATCGATTGAGAGTCTTTTACCACTACTATCTTTATGACGCATTCCAAGACTTTTATATATTTTTAGTCCACGCGCTCCATTTCTAATATCTGTTTCAAATTGTTTAACTGTATTTTCAGTCCAATCTTCTGTACCGACTCCTTCAAAATCTATATTAGCAAATACAACAAAACGATTCGGATAATGCTGCTTGATATTATTCACTGATTTTATCAATTCCTCACCTGATCTGCCACTCAAGTTGACCATAACACCCATGTTCAAAGTGTCCATAGCAGCAACAACAGGAGCAAGATCCTGTTCAGGCATTCTATACTGGTGCCCGTGAACATCTATAAAAGGAAATCTGGCTTTTAAAACCTGATTTTCTGGCACAACCAGTGTGGAAGTTGGATTGTATTCTTCGAAACTTAATTCCTGAGCCTTGGAGTTACAGCTAATGCTAATGGTTAAAAAAGCAATGATTGCGAATTTATAATGCATAAGATCAATTTTAGTAAGCTGTCAAAAGTAACAGTTATGATTTGATCAGGCAAGTATTCTAACCGTCACTCCCAAAAAAAAACTTTCGTGATCCTTGTTAAAAAATATAAATAATGCCTGTTTACAAGGCTGGAATAACCAAAACCTGACCAGGGTATATTTTATCAGGATCTTTTAACATTGGTTTATTAGCTTCAAAAATAATAGTGTACTTCATGGCATCACCATAAACTCTTTTTGAAATTTTAGACAGGTAATCTCCTTTAACAACAGTATAATACTGTTTTTCTGGCTCTACAACGACTGGTTCTGGAATATTTAAAGCAAGATTATCATTGACAGAACTAACCCCTTCAATATTACCAGTAACTACCACTACTCTGTTTCTTTCCAAAACACTTGAAACTTCGCCATTCAATGTAACTACCTCTCCATCAACTGTAACAAGTAAATCCTTTACTTTTAGATCATACTTATTTATATGATTTACTATAGCTTCTGCTTTTTCCTTTTCTAGAGTTTCATCGCTTTTACCAAATACTTTTTCTCCAGCTCCTTTTAAAAATGAAATTAATCCCATTTGTGTGTGTGTTTAAGTTTATAAATTATTGATCTAACACCTTGATTGTCGAATTTAAGACTACCTTAAAATAGTAGAGATCACCCTACTTAACAACCACACTGTGCTATTGTACTTTTACACTTTTAAAGTTAATACAAAACAAAATCAATATGATATTTTTTTCAAGTAAATATTTATATGATTTAACCCGATCAGTTTTAAACAAAAAAAACCTCTAACAAATACATGTTAGAGGTTTAAAAGAAAGGCAACGACTTACTCTCCCACCCAGGGGCAGTACCATCAGCGCTGATAGGTTTAACTTCTCTGTTCGG
>RCNB010000409.1_pt1 | contig 30184 bp, 26 predicted proteins | sample 2041321 | NCBI WGS metagenome assembly RCNB01 (sample SAMN09708232, study PRJNA481090) | Marine sediment metagenome, whole genome shotgun sequencing project. | reverse complement strand
ATATATCTTTACTTTGCTATAAAATGAAATCAGCAAGCCAATTCTTGCTGCAATTTCCTAAAGAAGAATTACGAATGCATAAGGGCCTTACTTCATTTATTTTCTTATCAACCTGCATCATTAGTTTCTTTTCGTGCAGCCAAAATGATGATACCAAGCCTCAAACCCAGATCCCCGTTAACATTACGGTCCTGGGGACAGACCTGAGTTCTATTTTACAGGCAAATATTGATGAAGGCACTAACGTGACCAATTATGATCTAACGGATAACCTAGGCGTTGATCCTAATAGTATCCTTATGGATCTTCATAATTATGAGAACACTTTTGGATTGTATTTTCCGCCGCCTTTTGTTGGTGATTATACGGTCTGGGAAAAGAATGTCAACACGAACGAGGGGATTGTCTACACTGATTTTTGTATTGAATCGACCATAGAAACGGCTTACTTCCCACAAGTCTCAGATGACCATATCACTGTGTTTACGGCAGAACTCGTTAGTACCAATAATAGAACACTAAACATCAGGATCTTTAACAAAGCCTTGGGGTTTTGTACCAAGACTGCCATTGGTCTTTCAGATCAATTTCAACAACTCACTAGATTAATTGCCGGTAATTCGATACTTACCTACCATATCAATGACATAGGCCAAACCGTTATCACTAAAATATCCTTGGATACAAGTGCCGTCGAGGGACAATTGACTTTTGAAACTGAAGGTGCCGTAACGGTAAGAGGCGACAAACTGTACTTCTATCCCATTTCGGGAGATATTAGACAGATCAGTTACGACCTAGCTACGTTTCAATTGATTGGACGATCTGATTTCAGCGTGAATCTATTTCTTAGCGCAGGACTTTTCAAGACCGAGTCTCAGGGGAATTCAATTTTAATTGATGGTAATTATATCCAACCTTTTGAATTTCCTACGTTTCCTGCCTTATTCGACCAAGAAACGGGTGTCATGACCCAGCTTACAGACCTCGCCATTATCAAGGCAGGATTAATTTCATATTTAGATTCGGACTTGGCTATTGACATGTCAGAAGACTATACCGTAGACCTCAATAATAATATCTTGATCGGGAGCTTTATCCTATTCAATAGCAATGTAACAGTGGTAGAATATGGTGTGTATTACGCCAAATTTTCAGGAGAAATCCTCGGCACGGCACCCATTGATTTTACTGCTAGTAAAATCATAATCCGATAGCCCAAAGCTTATATCTTTCTATCGATCACGTAATTCACCATCATCTCAAGTGAATCCTTGTATTTAGATTTCGGGTATTTAGCAAGAAGCAACAACGCATCATCCTTGAACGATCTCATTTTGGACTCTGCGTATTCGAGGCCCTTGTTCTCCTTAACAAAGGCAATGACCTCCTTAACCCGTTTCTTGTCCTTGTTATGATTCTTTATTGAATTGATCAGCCATTTCCTATCGGCACTCGACGTGTTATTCAATACATGAATAAGTGGCAGGGTCATTTTTTGTTCCTTAATATCTATACCCGTTGGTTTTCCGATCTCATCATCGCTATAATCGAAAAGGTCATCCTTTATTTGAAACGCCATGCCTATGAGTTCGCCAAATTTTCTCATGGTTTCAACATCATCAGTATTAGGTTTCACGGAGGCTGCCCCTAAACTGCAGCAGGCAGCGATAAGCGTTGCCGTTTTCTGTCTGATGATATCATAGTATACCTCTTCGGTAATGTCAAGCTTTCTCGCCTTCTCTATTTGCAATAATTCTCCCTCGACAACTTCTCGTACAGCCACAGAGATGATCTTTAACAGATCGAAATCATTATTATCGATGCAGACCAACATACCTTTAGATAGGAGGTAATCACCGACCAGAACCGCTATCTTGTTTTTCCAAAGGGCATTGATAGAGAAAAAGCCACGACGCCTGTTGCTGTCATCCACGATATCATCATGCACTAGGGACGCTGTGTGTATCAGCTCAATAACCGATGCGCCTCGATATGTGCGTTCACTTATCTCACCATTGGACACCATTTTGGCAACCAAGAACACGAACATAGGTCGCATTTGCTTCCCTTTTCTATTGACAATGTAATGTGTTATTCTATTGAGAAGTGCGACTTCAGAAGACATTGAAAGTTGGAACTTCTGTTCAAAAAGTTCCATTTCGTATGCAATAGGTTGTTTTATCTGTTCAACGATCTTCACTGTGATCCAAAGTTAGTAAAAAGTACGTACTAGTTATTATTGTTGTTTATTGGCTAACTGCCCACATGCCGCATCAATATCCTTACCTCGAGAGCGTCTCACAGTTACGGTAATATTATTTCTTTCCAACATAGTGACATACATATCCAAGGCGTCTTGATTCGCCTGCTGGAATTCACCATCATCTATAGGATTATACTCAATAAGATTGACCTTACTTGGTGCGAATTTGCAAAATTTGATCAGAGCATCCACATCTTCTTTACGATCGTTGATATCCTTCCACACAACATATTCATAGGTGATCCTATTCTTTGTCTTGTCATACCAATATTCCAAAGCTTCACGCAGGTCTGCCAACGGAAAATTTTCATTAAAAGGCATTATTGATGTCCTTACGTCATCAATAGCAGAATGCAAGGACACTGCTAGCTTGAACTTCACATCATCATCGGCCATTTTCTTGATCATCTTTGGCACCCCCGATGTTGAAACTGTTATACGTTTTGGTGACATTCCTAGTCCATCTTTTGAAGTGATCTTATCAATAGCCTTGAGCACATTATTATAATTCATGAGAGGTTCTCCCATGCCCATAAATACAATGTTAGACAAAGGTCTATTAAAATACAGTTTACTTTGATTGTCGATAATCACTACCTGATCATAAATCTCATCAGGATTGAGGTTACGCATCCGTTTTAACCTGGAGGTGGCGCAAAATTTACAATCAAGGCTGCATCCTACTTGAGAAGATACGCAGGCCGTTGTTCTGGTGGAGGTTGGAATTAGTACCGATTCGACGGTTAAGGCGTCATGAAGCTTGACCGCATTCTTAATAGTGCCATCATTACTTCGTTGCATCTGATCGACACGGATATGATTAATGACAAAATTCTCTTCTAGCATGGTCCGCGTCTCTTTGGATAAGTTGGTCATATCCTCAAAAACGTGAGCCGACTTTTGCCAGAGCCATTCATACACTTGATTTCCACGAAATGCCTTGTCTCCTTCGTTAACGAAGAAATCTCGCAGCTCTTCCTTGGTAAGTGCTCGTATATCCTTTTTCTTAGTTGTCATATATACAAAAAAAGAGCTTTTTCAAGCTCTTTTGTTTTGTTACTTATAAACCTATATGATCAGCATCGCATCACCATAGGTATAGAATCTATACTTTTCCTTAATGGCTTCGGTATATGCTCTTTTAATGAAATCATGACCTGCAAAAGCAGATACCATCATTAACAATGTCGATTTTGGCGTATGGAAGTTGGTGACCATGCTATTGGCAATGCTGAATTCGTAAGGAGGGAAAATGAACTTATTGGTCCATCCATCAAATTCGTTTAAAGTTCCACTAGTGGACACGCCGCTTTCTACAGCTCTCATTGCCGTTGTACCAATGGCACAGATACGTCTTTTAGTCTCCAAACCTTCATTAATTATCTCAGTAGCCAGTTTATTGATTATGGCTTCTTCACTATCCATTTTATGTTTGGATAGATCTTCTACCTCAACCGGATTAAAAGTCCCTAAACCAACATGAAGCGTTACTTCTGCAAATTTAATGCCTTTGATCTCTAATTTTTTTAATAGATGCTTTGAGAAATGTAGCCCAGCAGTTGGTGCTGCTACAGCGCCTTCATTCTTGGCGAAAATCGTTTGGTAACGCTCTTCGTCTTCTGGTTCTACCTCTCTCTTTATATATTTTGGAAGCGGTGTTTGGCCAAGCTCTGTTAATTTACGTCTAAATTCGTCATAAGAGCCGTCATATAAGAAACGTAAAGTTCGCCCTCTTGATGTTGTATTGTCTATAACTTCAGCAACCAAGGTCTCGTCTTCTCCGAAGTACAGTTTATTACCAATACGAATTTTACGTGCTGGATCCACTAATACGTCCCAAAGTCTTTGGTCTTCATTAAGTTCCCTTAACAAGAACACTTCTATTCTAGCGCCTGTCTTTTCCTTGTTTCCAAACAATCGTGCAGGAAATACTTTTGTATTATTCAAGATCATAACATCATCTTTCTTGAAGTAATCGATCAAATCCTTGAATTGTTTATGCTCAATGGTTTGCTCTTTTCGATTCAATACCATTAATCTTGCCTCATCCCTATGTTCTACTGGATGTTCTGCTAGTAATTCTTCAGGGAGTTCGAAGCCAAAGTGTGATAGTTTCATGTATGAGAGTATGGATTAATTTACAAAGCTGCAAATATACGACCTCACGATAGGCGTTGTCAAGTATTTTGCGGTTTATTATTCGGAAATCGAAAACCCAAGCGCTTTGAGGTCTTCCCAGAAATCTGGATATGATTTTGAAACGACCTCAGCATCATTCACTATCAGCGACGTTTTCAAGGCCAAGGGTGCGAAAGCCATAGCCATTCTATGATCATGATAAGTATCGATCGCCACACCCGATTTAATCGCCTTTGAAGACTTTAAATACAGACTATCACCAGTGACTTGAATATCACCGCCAAGTTTGGAAATCTCGATGTGCAAGGCCTCTAGTCGATCTGTCTCCTTGATCTTTAAGGTATGGAGTCCAGATAGCTCACATCCAATTCCCAACCCGAAGCAGGTCACTGCAATAGTTTGTGCGATATCCGGGGCATTTTGAAGATTCAATTTCAAAAACTTAGCCTCGGAGGTTTCTTTTTTAAGAATGACCGAATTGCCGTCGAATATAGTGGTCACACCCAAATCTTCATAGATTTCGGCGAGAACTGAATCCCCTTGTAAACTGTTTTCTTCATAGGATGACAATTCTATTTCTGTACCATGGGCACTTAAGGCAACAATACTATAAAAATAAGAAGCCGATGACCAGTCTGATTCCACTACCAAGGTGGTGGGTTGCAGATCTTGCTTAAGAGGTTTAATAATGATCGTATTGTCTTCAAAACTAGTTTCAACACCTATCTCATTCAATAAGGCCAAGGTCATTTTAATATAAGGCACAGAGGTAATGTTCCCAATCAAGGCGATATTCAATCCATTTTTCAATCTAGGTGCAATCAAGGTCAATGCCGAGATATATTGACTACTAACATTCGCATCAAGAGACACGTTAGACGCCGTCAATTTTTTTCCGATTATTCTCAAAGGCGGAAATCCTTCGTTTTCCAGATAGGTAATATCAGCTCCTAAAGATCGTAAGGCATCCACCAATATCTTGATCGGTCTTTCCTTCATGCGTTTTGAACCCGTTATTACAGTGTCTCTTCCCTCTTGAATTGAAAAATAAGCGGTTAAAAAGCGCATGGCTGTTCCGGCATGATGTATATCGATTAATTCTTCTGCCGAATTCAATGCCTTGATCATTAATTGCGAATCGTCTGAATTAGACACATTCTCAATGGCAATTTCAGGAAACAAGGCCTGGAGCAGTAATAGCCGATTGGATTCGCTTTTAGAACCAGTTATGGCAACACTGGATGTATTAGGTATTCGAGATGTTTCTAATCGAAGTTTCATGCAAAAAATAGTCCCGTCTGGATAGTTATCGGGACAGGAATACAAAGTTATTTTAATTTTTTGTTTTTATGGTGCCTATCATGGTCTCGTTTTGCCTTTATGTCCAATTTTTCAGCAAATGCCTTTTCAAGATCGATGCCTGTTTGATTGGCGAGACATAATACTACGAACATAACGTCCGCCAACTCCTCTCCAAGATCCTTGTCTTTATCACTTTCCTTTTCGCTTTGCTCACCATAACGCCTGGCAATAATGCGGGCTACTTCGCCCACCTCTTCTGTTAGTTGCGCCATATTGGTCAACTCATTGAAATAACGGACACCATGTTCCTTGATCCAATCGTCTACGGCTTTTTGCGCATTTTGTATGTTCATCTTCTTTTCTTTAATAGCGTTAAAGTTATTAAAACAATTACACAAGGCATAGCTATATATTTCAATTCACTAATGATAACTTGGACTCCCCACTCTGAGAAAAATTCCTTGATTCCTATTGGAGACACTTTTATTGGCCTCCATGGGAAGAAATAACGAGCGCTATCAAACGGAATGAAGAATCCCACACCCTTGCCTCCGGTCGTCAAAGCATCCAATAGACCATGCGATACCGTTGATAGAAAAAGTACCAAAAAATAAATCACCTTGTCTTTTTTACCCAACCATACTGACAACAACCCTGACCAGATAACGGCAAATAAGATGGAATGTGAAAACCCTCTATGACCTAAAGGATGCTCATACGGAATACCAAATTTAAAGGCTATAACATCGGCATCAGGCATTATGGATGAAAAAATCGCTAACAGAATTAGGACTCTCATACTCTTTCGGTCAATGACTTTTGCCAAGGTATAAGCCACCATGCCATGTCCGAATATTGAGGCCATTAGTCTTTTTGTTTCGTATCAATGATAATGGTCACTGGACCATCATTCAATAACGCTACTTTCATGTCTGCACCAAATTCTCCTGTCCCTACGCTCTTACCTAAAGTTTTTTCAAATTGTTTGCCAAAGGCTTCGTACAACGGAATCGCTACATCGGGTTTTGCCGCTTTAATATAGCTTGGTCTGTTTCCCTTTTTGGTATTGGCATGCAGGGTGAATTGAGAAACGATAATGGCTTCCCCATCAATATCCAATAGCGATCTGTTCATGACCTCATTTTCATCACCAAAGATGCGTAGATTCACGATTTTGTTGCTAAGCCAGTTAATATCCTCTGAAGTGTCTCCCTCAACAATTCCTAAAAAAATCAATAACCCGCCAGTAATTGAAGCAACTTTTTTACCTTCAATGGTGACACTCGCATGGCTAACGCGTTGAATCACTGCCTTCATTCCTCATTAAAGTTAGTGGTTCTATAAACATTGTCTTCACCTTCTAGGATTTGAACATAACTCCTATAGCGCGAAGCAAACACCTCATCCTTTTCTAAAGCCTCTTTTACGGCGCAATGAGGTTCTTTTAAATGGAGACAATTATTGAACTTACAATCCTGTTTCAAGGCAAAGAACTCTGGAAAATAATTCCCTATTTCTTCTTTTTCCATATCAACCACTCCAAAGCCCTTGATACCTGGCGTGTCAATGATCTTGGCGTCAAACCCGAGGTCAAACATTTCTGCGAATGTCGTGGTATGCTGCCCCTGCATATGTTGTTCGCTGATCTCTTCTGTTTTCAGATCCAAATCTGGTTCGATAGCATTGACCAGTGTCGATTTACCAACACCAGAGTGCCCGGCAAACATGCTTACCTTGCCTTCCATCAGTTTTTTCACCTTATCGACATTCTTACCTGTCTTTGCCGAAATACCAATGCATTCGTAACCCACAGTTCTATACAAATGTGCCAAGTACTTTACTTCCAATAATGTGTCCTCGTCGTAGGTGTCGATCTTATTGAATAACAAAACGGCCTTAATGGCATACGCTTCTGCAGTTACCAAGAAACGATCAATGAATATGGTATAGGTTGGAGGGTTGTCTATTGTAACCAATAAAAAGACCTGATCGATGTTGGATGCAATAATGTGTGTTTGCTTAGAAAGGTTTACTGACTTTCGAACAATATAATTTACTCTGGCATGAATGTTATGAATAACACCGGTCTGTTGGTCATTATTGACTTCTAGCTTGAAATCAACCTTATCTCCAACCGAGATAGGACTAGTGCTTTTTATGCCCTTGATCCGGAATTTACCTTTTATGCGGCACTCGTAAAACACGCCATCTTCGGCCTTAACGGTATACCAACTTCCTGTAGATTTATAAACGGTTCCAGTCATTAAAGGGTTTAATTATTGAACCGCAAATTAATCAAATAATAAATTAGAAAAAATCATATCTTAGTTACTTAATTAATAAACAATCAACTCGTTATGAAAAAATTACTTTTAATTCTTGCCATTTGCCTATTCTTTTCTGTCGATTCAATGGCTCAAATTGAATACAAGATCATTACCAGCATAGAATCCATTGTACCGAATGGATTAGGAAGATCTAGACTTATTGACACATCTGAAGAACGGAACTATCAAGATTTTACCTCCTCTCGATCTGAGGATAAGAAAGAAGACAAGAGAAACAAGTCTGATAGAGGTGATATACGACTTAAGAATTTTGATGAAACAAAGCTCTTGAATTTCTATAACATTGCTGGCATACGTTTCCAGAATATCGCCGCTAATGATGCAGTGGTATCATCAAAGATCAATAGTATGGTAACCGAAGGCTGGGAACTTGCTTTTGTTACCAGCGGTGTGGAAAGTGAAGCTGGTAAAGGAGATGGTCAAGGCATCTTTATTACGCGTTATATTTTCAAAAGAAATAAATAGTCCTTTATCAATGAAAAAACCTCGTCCTGATAGGTATCGGGACGAGGCTTTTTATTATTTGTTTATAATTTTTTCCTGATGGTTTATGGATTCTTGGTGAATCGCCTTGAACATCTTTAAGATAAACTCTTCACTCAATCCTTTTTCCTCTCCTTCAAGTACCATCTTGCCTAGTATCTCATTCCATCGTTTACTTTGCAAAACAGCAACATTCTTCTGTTTTTTAAGTTTTCCGATTCCATCTGAAACGACCATTCTCTTACCCATCAAATCAATTATCTGATTATCTACCACATCTATCTGCGCTCTTAAATTATTAAGTTCCCTGTTATAATCGGCTTCAGGATCCGATTCTTTACGAATTTTCAAATCCTGCATTATACGAACTAACGTCTCCGGCGTAACTTGTTGTGCAGCATCACTCCACGCATTGTCTGGATCCGTGTGTGTTTCAATCATTAACCCATCAAAATTAAGATCCAAGGCGACTTGAGAGATATCAAAGATCATATCCCTTTTACCTGTAATATGCGAAGGGTCATTGATCAATGGCAAATCGGGGAATTTTGTTTGTAGTTCAATGGCCATCTGCCATTCTGGGTTATTTCTATATTTAGACTTATCGTATGTTGAGAATCCTCTATGGATCACTCCCAAATTCCTGATATTTGCCGTGTATAGTCTTTCTATCGCTCCTAACCATAATGCAAGGTCCGGATTCACTGGATTCTTGACCAATACTACTTTATCGGTGCCTTCTAGTGCGTCCGCGATCTCTTGAACAATAAAAGGGCTCACAGTTGATCGTGCGCCAATCCATAGTAAATCTATGTCATGCTCCAATGCTAACTCTACATGGGCTCTATTGGCCACTTCGGTGGCTGTTTTAAGGCCTGTTTCGCTCTTTACTTTTTGCAACCATTTTAATCCCAAAGCGCCTACACCTTCAAAATTACCTGGTCGGGTTCTTGGTTTCCAGATACCTGCTCGATAATAATTAACATCTGTATCTTTAAGCTCATGAGCGATCTTTAAAACTTGTTCTTCGGTCTCTGCACTACATGGTCCGGCAATCACCAAAGGGTGCTCCAAATTCATATCATCTAACCATGTTCTTAATTCTTTCTTATTCTCCATAATTCAATTTTATACTATTCCTTTCAATATCTGTTTAATGTGATTTGTATTTTCCATTTCTGTGTAAATCGCTTGATAATCATCTGTTTCTAAGTAGCCCTTGAATTCTTTGAGATTTGCAATATATTCCTCAAGCGTTTCTATGATATTTTCCTTGTTTTGTTTGAAAATAGGGGTCCACATAGCGGGAGAGCTCTTTGCTAATCGCACGGTACTCTCAAATCCACTGCCAGCCATATCAAAAATATCTCGCTCATTTCGTTCTTTATCAATCACTGTTTTACCCAACATGAATGAACTGATATGCGATAGATGAGACACATAGGCAATATGTTTATCATGTGCTTTTGGATTCATGTATCGTATTCGCATACCCATATCAGAAAAAATTTGCAAGGCTTTTTCTTGAAGTTTAAAGGCGGTCTCTTCAACTTCGCAAATAATATTGGTCTTCCCTTTAAACAAATCATTAATGGCTGCGCTAGGTCCTGAAAATTCTGTCCCTGAAATAGGATGCGTCGCTAACAGGTTTCTACGGTTTTTATGACCTCGGGTTAGGTCGCAAATAGCCTCTTTGGTGGATCCCACTTCAATGACGAGTGTTGTTTCATCCACAGTATCCAGAACTTGATTGATGATGTCTAAAGAGGCATCTACCGGTACCGATACAATTACGAGGTCCGCATCATTAATATCTGATATAGCTGATGTTAGATCTATTATTCCTAGATCCAGCGCCTCATCGAGATGTGACTGATTTGCATCGATACCATACATAGTCACATCAGAATATGCTCTCTTTAAATCCAGAGCCATGCTTCCTCCTATCAAACCAATTCCTATAACATATATCTTCTGCATATCCATTTATTTAATGCGTTCGATAGCTTCTTTAATCTTTTCAGCAGGGACACATAATGAAAACCTTATATAACCTTCTCCTTGACTTCCAAAAATACTTCCAGGGGTTATAAAAACACCTTTTGTATCTAGAATGTCGTCTATGAATTCTTCTGAATTTATCTTATTGTCAGGCAATTTTGCCCAAACAAAAAGTCCTGAAGCCTGCTTATCATAAGTGCAATTAAGTACGTTAGCCAGTTCCCAAATTAATTGACGTCTTTCTTCGTACACACTGGTCAAACTAGAAAACCACATATCTCCTGAAGCAAGCGCTTGAATTGCCCCTTTCTGTATTCCATAGAACATACCGGAATCCATATTGCTTTTCACTTTTAGTATATGATCAATGTACCTTTGATCGCCACAAACCATTCCTACTCGCCAGCCTGCCATATTAAATGACTTACTTAGGGAATTGAGCTCCAGCCCTATGTTCTTGGCTCCTGCGATATTCAAGAAACTTATCGGTGAATCATTTAGTATAAAGCTATAAGGATTGTCATTAACGATCAAGATATCATGCTTTATGGCAAACGAAACAATCTCTTCAAAATCCCTTTTGGTTGCTTTTGCACCGGTAGGCATATGGGGATAATTGATCCACATGATTTTTACTTTACTAAGATCCCGTTCTTCCAATTTCTCTAGGTCAGGTAACCAATTATTCTCCTGGGACAAATCGTAAGGAATAGGTTTTGCTCCAATCAATTTTGTAACAGATTCATACGTTGGGTAACCCGGGTTTGGGATAAGAACCTCATCCCTTGGATTCACAAATGCCAACGAAATATGCATGATGCCTTCCTTACTTCCCATTAATGGAAGTATTTCAGAATTTGGATTCAGTCCCACATAAAAGTGATCCCTATAAAAATCTGCAATAGCTTGACGTAATTCTGGTAATCCTTGATAACTTTGGTATTGATGCGCTTTTTCATCATGCACCCTTAAAGTGAGTTCGTTTATAGCCTGAGAGGGCGGCCTTAGATCCGGACTACCTATACCCAAGTTTATTATGGGCACTCCTTTTGCAATGCGCTTGTTTACTTCTCGCAATTTTTTTGAGAAATAATACTCTTCAACGGTTTTCAATCTTTTTGCAGGCTCGATCATACTCTTCCATTTTTATATTCACCTAGAACTTTGAAATCTTCAGCCATGATCTCTATAATCGATTTCGCTTTGAGGTATTGATCGTATTTCTCAAACGTAATATCCACAAAAAAGGCATATTTCCATAGCGTATTTAACTTCGGCAAGGATTGTATTTTCGTAAGGTTCATTTTACAATCGCTCATGACATTCAAGATTGCCGCCAAACTTCCTCGTTTATGATCCACATCAAATTTAATAGACGCCTTATTGATTTCTGAAAGATCCAATACTGAATTCGATGTTTTTACGATCATGAATCGCGTTTCGTTATGCTTCATGGTTTGAATGCGCTCAGCAAGTATATTCAGTTCATATATCTTAGCGGCTGTCTTACTTGCAATTGCAGCAATTCCTTTTAATTGGCCCTGTTGTATGCGTTTAGCAACATCAGCCGTGTCCTTATCTTCTACAAGTTTAATTTTTGGAAATTTCTTGAAAAATTCTTTGCACTGCAGCAGTGCCATAGGGTGGGAATGGACTTCATGGATGTCATTAATGGATTGACCCTCCAGCGCCATTAAATTATGTTGCACATCCAAATAATGTTCCCCAATTATATGGAGGTGGTGCTGATCTATTAATGCATAATTTGGGATGATCGATCCGGCAATGGAATTCTCAATGGCCATGATAGCCAGATCACTATCCTTATTCAGTAAACTATTTACAAGTTCGTCAAATGTCAAACACTCATTCACATGAATATTATCACTAAAATACTCCTGTGATACCGCATGATGAAACGATCCTTTGATTCCTTGTATGGCTACTCTTTTTATCATATAAAAAAAGCCTCGATGTTTTTTATCGAGACTTTATATATTTTATGTTCTATCATTTACAAACACAAAGTCTCATTTTCCCTAAAGTAGAAAAAATAAAACCAAGCATTATAAATGAAATTTCTTTTCATGTGATCAAATAAGAGTGCTAATGTAATTAATAATTCGAGAAATCAAAATTGTATCAAAGCGTTTTTTACGTTCGGTAGATATTTTTAAAGATTTAATTAAAAAACTCATTAGAATTATAATATGTTTATTTTTGAATCAAAGTTTTAATCATGTCCATAATAGTTGAACAGATCTCTAAAGTCTATAGCCAACAAAAGGCGTTGAACAATGTCTCTTTTAGTATAGAAAAAGGTGAAATAGTAGGGTTTTTAGGGCCTAATGGTGCTGGTAAGTCAACTATGATGAAGATTTTAACCACCTATTTAAAAGCCTCCGAAGGCAAGGCCTATGTAAACGGGCACGATATAAATACAAATCCATTGGGTGTGCAGACAAGTGTAGGTTACTTGCCTGAGCATAATCCGTTATATATGGAGATGTATGTCAAAGAATATCTTCAATTCAATGCGTCCGTCCATAACATAAACAAGCTAAGAATCCAAGAAGTAATAGACTTGACGGGCTTGCAACCAGAAGTACACAAGAAAATAAGTCAATTATCCAAAGGATACAGACAAAGAGTTGGATTAGCCAATGCCTTGCTCCATGACCCAGAAGTCTTGATCCTTGATGAACCAACTACCGGACTGGACCCTAACCAATTAATGGATATTAGGCAATTAATAAGAAATGTCGGGAAAGAAAAAACAGTCTTGTTATCCACTCATATCATGCAAGAAGTTGAGGCTATTTGTGATCGTGTGATTATTATTAACAAGGGTGAAATCGTCGCGGATAAGTCATTGACCGAACTAAAAACTAACCAAGAACAAGTAATAGAAGTAGAATTTGACTACCGTGTAGAAGATGTGGCGCTAAAAAACCTTAACCACGTTAAATCGGTAAACAATATTCGTGATTTTTTATATGAAATTACTTTTTCAGTTGAAAAGGATATGCGCCCTAAAGTCTTTGATTTTGCGCACGATAACGGTTTAAAAATCCTTAAACTGAACCAGAAAAACGCAAGCCTTGAAAGTCTTTTTAGAGAACTTACAATGGCTTAGTATTTGATAATCGAGTCAAAATAACACCAAAACCATTGGCCGATGAATAGTGTTTTTTATCAATAGAAGGATAATAATTCGCTCTACTCTCACTTTTTTAGTTAAATTGTATCTCCCTATCTATAAAAACTTTCGCTACTTCAAGTTTTTAAAATACTAGTCTGAAACTCTAACTACAACTAATGAAAAAAATTACATTATTGATCATAATGTCGTTCAGTGCTACCTGTATTTTTTCACAGGTGTTAAATGAACCAGCCAACTGGCCGAATACAAATTGGGCAATAAGTGGCACATATAATACTGCAGGTTTATTGAATGACCCAACGGCTAGCGATGCGTTTACCTTTGATGACGACGGTGCTGGAAGTACTTCTGATGATGATATTACAGCAGACTCGCAAATTATAGACCTAACCCCTGCTTTTAATGCCAGTGAAACACTCTTACTGTTCTCCGGAATCTATAATCACAGGGATATAGGTGGCACTTTAGACCTTGACTATTGGGATGCAGATACTTCCGCGTGGACATCTATTTTCGATTTTACGGGTAATGGTTCAGGATCGGATTATGCAAATTGCACCAATATGCAGGCGTATGAAGCAGGATTGGATATTGGTAGTTTCTCGGCCACACAATTAAGTGGTTTTAAATATCGATTTGCCTACGATGATGCCGATGGCTGGCAATGGGGCTTTTGCATACAACAACCATTACTAGTTTCAACAATGGTCACACCGCCTAATTGCGACTCTGTTCTGACTAACCCAATAAATGGTGCAACAGATGTAAATGAAAGCGAAGTACTTACTTGGAGCCCCGCGACAAATTTCCCTATAGGGTATAAGATTACCATAGGAAGTACCTCTGGAGGAACAGATGTTGCCAATAATATTGATGTTGGTAACACACTAACTTTGGACCCTGGAACACTTGCCTTTGCCACCACCTATTACGTGACGATTACGCCCTACGGTTCCTCAGGAGATGCCACTGGATGTGTTGAAGAGAGTTTTACGACAAGAGACGACCCTAATGTAATAGTAGATTGTGATGCAGGAGCTGTAAACACGACATATTGTTACATTAGTAACGATACAATGCAATTCAATTTTACCAGTTCTAGTGGTTTTCCTTTGAATATACGTTTTAACGCAGGGCAGGTTGAGAATAATTTTGATGAGGTCATAATCCTGGACTCTGACGGTGTGACGGATCTTAATGCCGCTACACCTTATGGTAATGGAGGAGATCTCACTGGGCTAATGTATACATCAACTGGTGATGCCCTTACCGTCATTATTCAATCAGATGGCTCTATTAGTTGTGAGTCGAATGGTTTTATAGAATGGGATTTTGACGTATGGTGCCAGACCTGTACGCCGCAAACTGTTGATTTTGCAATTAACGGTGAATGTGAGCTTACTGGAGAATTTACGGTAGATGTGGATATCACTGATTTGGGGTCAGCAACATCAATAACTGTTTCCGATGACCAAGGTAGTGATGATCAGGCAACTTCTGCGACAGGAATATTGACCTTCGGACCATATCCTGCCAGCACAGAGGTCATAATTACGGTTGCAAACACAGATGACGCCAATTGTATTGTAACTAGTTCTCCATTAACATTTCTATGTCCTCCGCCACCTAATGCCTGTTCTATTGTTTATGCAGGTGAAGATGCTATGGTTGATTGTGAAAACCCGAGTACGGATCTCACAGCTTCATTCATGTCAGTTGGTACAGATACTAGTGTTTATGAAGTTAACGCCTTGGATGCCTGTCCAACGCCACCGCTTTCTAGCGGGACTCCGAGTGGGATAGATATAGACGACAGATGGTCTCAACCAATTGATATGACTTTTGACTTTTGCTTTTTTGGCAACACTTATGACCAGTTGCTTATTGGTGCCAATGGCTTGCTAACATTCGATGTGGCCCTGGCTGGACAATTCTGTCCATGGTCATTCAGCGCGTCAGTACCAAGTCCAAGTTTACCACTCAATGCCATTTATGGCGCATATCATGATATAGACCCTAGTGTTTGCGGTAATATTGAATATTACGTATTAGGTAGTGCCCCAGCCCGACAATTCGTTATCAATTTTATCAATACCTGTCAGTTCAGTTGCAATGATCTTGAATCATCACAGCAGATCATACTTTATGAATCTTCAAATAATGTGGATGTTAATATTTTCGACAAACCTACATGTACCTCTTGGAATAGTGGTAATGCAGTTATCGGGGTACAAAATAGTGACGGAACCATTGGATTTACACCACCGGACAGAAATACGGGGCCTTGGTCTGCAACCAATGAATTCTGGAGATTTGCACCTGGAGGATCGGCAAATTATGTGTTTGAATGGTTTGAAGGAGATATCTCATTAGGGAATTCTGAAACTATCACTGTAACTCCAGAACAAACAACGACGTATACAGCATCTGTTGCTTATAATGTTTGTGATGGAAGCCTTGAAACAATCACCGATGAGGTCACGATAGAAGTTGTCTCAGAAAACGTTTCTATTATGCAACCCGATGATTTTGAAGAATGTGAAGATAATACAGATGGTTTTACCTCTTTCGACTTAACAGAACTCGACAGCACGATCTTATCCGGCATTACTGGCTATAGTGTGTTTTATTTCCAATCCCTTGCAGATGCAGATAACAATGAAAATGTAATTTCAGCCGCCAATGCATTTACAAATGTTTCCAATCCGCAAACGATTTATGCCCGAGCTCAAAAAGACACTAGTGTTAACTGTTATGATTTGACATCTTTCGACCTCATAGTGACTAATTGTGTATTTCCACAAGGTATATCACCGAATAATGATGGTCTTAACGATAGTTTTGATCTTGCTGATTACGAGGTGAGCGATATAAAGATCTATAATAGAAACGGAATTTTGGTCTATTCAAAAAAGAACTATTCGAATGAATGGCGCGGTCAATCAAAAGATGGAAGTGAGCTGCCTGTTGGCACTTACTTCTATATCATGCGATATCGCGAAGGGTTGCAAAGAAGTTCTTGGATATACATCAATAAATAAATCCCAATGACCAAACAAACTAAAAAAATGAAAAGTTTATATATAATCAGTATCACTTTGCTTTTAGCCTTCGATATTAGCGCTCAACAAGATCCACAGTATACGCAATACATGTATAATATGAGTGTCATTAATCCGGCGTATGCTGGATCAAAGGAAAATCTATCATTTGGATTGCTCTATCGACAACAATGGAGTGGCTTTGATGGCGCTCCTAATACCGGAACATTTTTCGGTCATGCACCAGTGAGTGATAAAGTAGGACTAGGACTTTCTGCTATTTCAGACGAAATAGGACCAGTGAAGGAAACCAACATTTATGCTGATTTCTCGTATACCCTTGATCTAGAAGGCGAACACAAATTGTCTTTTGGATTAAAAGCTGGCGCAACATTCCACGATATAGGATTAGCGAATTTGGACCTTATAGATCCTAACGATGTGTTTTTTAGCGAAAACATAAACTCTACAACACCTAATATTGGTGCAGGCGTATTTTATCACTCCGATACATATTATTTAGCTGCTTCGGTACCAAATATTTTAAGTTCTGTTCATATAGACAGCAATGGCACCAAAATAGGATCTGAGTCCTCTCATTATTTTTTAACTGGAGGCTATGTGTTTGACCTATCTCCAAATACTAAATTGAAACCTTCGTTTCTTGTGAAGTCGTCCTTCAGTTCTCCTACGTCTTTTGACCTGAATCTTAACGCCTTGTTTTTTGAGAAATTTGAAGTTGGAGCCTCTTATAGATTAGATGATTCTTTTTCTGGGCTCGTCAATTTTGCGATCACTCCCAGTTTGAGAATTGGGTATGCTTACGATAGCATTACATCAGAAATTAAGGCTTTCGCGCCAGCTTCACATGAATTCATGCTATTATTCGATTTAAATCTTCCAAAGAGAATATCACGCTCACCTAGATTCTTTTAACCAGTTAAGCTAACACGATCATGAAAAAAATAATAATACAATTAACATTACTTTTTATTAGTAGTTCATGCTTAACTGCTCAAAATAAAACTACAAAAAAAGCTGATAAGCATTATGATAGATTCGAATTTGTAGAAGCAGCGGAGGCATATGCCAAAATAGCCGATAACGGAGATGGAGACACCTATGTATATTCAAGGCTTGCCGAATCGTATTATAATATTTTCAATACGGAAGACGCCGAAAAATGGTATGCCAAAGCTTTAGAGACTTCTGAAGACCCGGAAATGGCATATAAATATTCCCAAATGTTAAAGGCCAATGGAAAGTATGAGGAATCTAATGAATGGATGAAGAAATTCGTAGACATGCGCCCTGGAGATATTCGAGCCGCAGCGTTTAGGGAACATCCGGATTATCTACCCAGGATCTTGGAGAAAGGTAAAAAGTTCAATATTCAAAATTTGGATTTTAATACCGAATTTTCCGATTTTGGTGGGTCTGTGAATGCTAACGAGCTATTTTTTGCATCCGCAAGGAATACTGGGAGAAAAACCTATGGATGGAATGAAGAACCATTTCTTGATATGTATTCTGTTACCATGAATGATGATGGAAATTTTAGTTCGACGTATTTACTCGAAAATAGTATAAATACTAAATATCATGAAGGTCTCGCAACATTCAGTCCAGATGGCAAGACCATGTACTTTTCTCGTGAAAGTTATTTTGAAAATCAATATGAGAAGGACCCCGACTCTAAAAATAAATTTAGTGTTTTACAACTTTTCAAAGCCAAAAAAGAAAGCGGTGCATGGGGAAATGTTGAAGCACTTTCAATTAATAGCGCTTCGTACTCAATCAAGAACCCTTCTTTAAGTCATGATGGGAAAACTTTGTACTTTGCTTCAGATATGCCTAGTGGATATGGCCTATTTGATATTTACAAGGCAGAAGTGGCTAGCGATGGCTCGATTGGTAAACCCGAGAATCTAGGACAGAAAATCAATACGGAAGCCCAAGAAATGTTTCCTTATATCAGCGAGAACAACACCCTGTATTTTTCATCCAATGGCCCTCTAGGCCTAGGAGGCCTTGATGTGTATCACACTAGGGTAGTGGATGGTAAATACACCCCAGTTAGGAATATAGGAATCCCTATAAACAGTGCTGCCGATGATTTCGCCTTTACCATCAATGAAGAATCGGAACAAGGTTTTGTTTCCTCCAATAGATTTGGCGGAAAAGGTAGTGATGACATTTATGCCATTAAAAAATTACAACCACTATGTGATGTCTTGGTAACAGGAACTATTACAGATAACAAATCAGGCGCGCCTCTTGCAGGAGCAACGGCAACACTATTGGATGGCCAGAATAATATAATTTCATCCAAGGTTTCGGATGCCGATGGAAACGTGGCGTTTATAATTGAATGCGATATGGATACCAATTTGGAAGTCGTAATGGATGACTATGAAAGTAATAAAACTGTCATTGCAGGAACTTCTGAGGAAGAAATGACCGTGAGTCTTGCATTAAATCCAATCGAAAAGTTAATTGTTGAAGATCGAATTCTTTTGAACCCTATTTATTTTGATTTTGACGCATCGAACATCACAGCGCAAGCAGCCTTTGAATTGGATAAATTGGTTCAGATCATGAATAAATATCCAGGTCTTGTCATAAATGCAACCTCACATACCGATAGCAGAGGTAATACTATTTATAATGAAAGGCTCTCAGATAGACGAGCAAAAACCACGGTTCAATATGTTATTTCTAAAGGTATTACCGATTCAAGGATCTCTGGAACAGGGAAAGGTGAGAATGAACCGATCTATGATTGTGGATCTAAATGCAGTGAGGAAGAACACCAAATGAATAGACGTTCGGAATTCATCATTATAAGTGGTGGACCGAATTCGCAATAAATTGAATTAACTAACTAACCAATTAATTCAAGAAAGTCCAAATCTCCAATTGAGGTTTGGGCTTTTCAATTGAATATGAGTCGTCCTGTATAAAACTCTTCAACAGCGATTACAGGAGGTCGATTAATTGAAATAACATCGCCATTGCTTCGTATCTCGCCCGTTAATGATTGCTGCGGGTTGATGATCATATCATTGCTCCCCCTATGAAATATGGTGACATTTTCCGCAATTAAATCGCTACCTTCAAAACGCCCACTACCTGAAAAGAAACCAATATTTATATTTTCTACAGATCCTGACATAAAAATATTAGTCAGATTATTTGTTACTATAACAATAGATTCACTATTTACTTGAAGGTTAAAGTCACCATCGCTATGATAAAAACCCTCCTCAACACCAAATTCATCGGACCTTAATAATATATCGTCATAATTCAATATTCCATCACTACTGACGGTTAAGCCAGAACTGTTCCTGATCTCTGTAAGGTTTGGCGAACTGACAAACACTTTAGTGATTCCATAATCCCGTGATAAATTACAGCCATTATCGTTCATCATGATCAGTCGTCCATCCTCAACGTATACCTTTATATCATTCAATAAGTATTCACCCGTTTCAACAACTACCTTTTGATCGGCATCTTCCTTGACTATAAGTTCTATGCGTTCAAAAACCGTAATCTTATCAAAGGAATCTACAGTGAATTCTTGTTGGACAATACTACCGGCATTCTGGAAACAATCAGGGACATTCTCACCGTTGCAGGCAAGTAACATGATCATGACCGTTATACAATAAAATTTCTTCATAACTATAATCTCATCCCTATTCCAAATTCAACAGCTTCAGCTTTGGCACCATGCGATTTCAAGGTAATGGCACCAAACAACTTTTCTCCAAAATACCGTTTCAACCCAATCCTATTATATACACGTCCTTCAAAATCATATGGATAATATATATAATACCCTAACTGCATTTCAACCGACATTTTATTAATGAATAATTCATGACCAACAAAAACACCCACACGTTTCCAGTCTTCATCACCGGATACATTGAATTCTGGAAAAGCAACCGAATTAAAATATATCAACTCCTTCAAGAATTTTGAGAAAAAAATATCAGCGCCTACTTGAATAGCACTTTTCCTATTCAAACGCTTATCCGCATATGCAGAAACGATCAGGAATGGGTATTGCCCCATACCAATGATATCACTCTCATTGATACCGCTTCGAAGGGCGACGTTATATTTAATTTTTTCAGTGTATTTCCTATCTTCTGTTGAAGCTATGTATTCCGGTTCGTTTTCATACTCCAGTGAGTAATTAGCGCCTAAATTGAAAGCGAATATATTCGTTGAGGTATTAGGCGCCCTAACATTTGCATTGCTATTGTGAATAATCGAGATTCCCGCTTGCAAACCAAACCCTTTAAAGATGTTCTCCTTCTTGTAATTCAACATGACATAAGTAGTACTCAGCAAATCAGACCCATATGCATTATTTCTGAAATTTTCCTCCTTATCATATGGGTTAGTTGTATATGCTATTCCTTGACCAATACGGAACATAAGGTGTCGTTTCAAGAAATAAAAATTGTAGTGTGCATATAGGCCATAATTATCACCGAGAAACTCGTTTTTCATATTTTGATAAACGAATGAAAAACCCCAGTCCGGATAATTATATCTGCTTTCCCATGAGGCATGTCCAAATGTTTTTCTGCTGTAGCTCAATATCACGCCATTAGGATGGCCAGTAATAAGGTGAGAAATGTCAGGGTTATGCTCGAGTATGGTTCCATAATAAAAATTGGCATCCAAGGAAAACAGTTTCGGGTCCTCTTGAGCAAAAGAAATTGTGGAAACGACCACGAAAATGTAGGTTAACAGATTCTTCATTGCATATCAATCAACGCAAATGTAGCCTTTTTATTAGAATAGTTTTGAGGCGATAGCCTTGATGTTAGATGAATTACCCATGGAGTAAAAATGCAATACGGGGACTCCACTTTTTATCAATTCTTTGCATTGATTGACGGACCATTCTATACCAATTTGTTTTACGGCTTCGTTATCCTTGCTTTTTACAACTGCCATAATTAGGTCATCAGGAATATTCGCATTAAAGCGATGGGGTATAAGGTTGAGTTGTTTTTTAGTGGCTATAGGTTTCAATCCCGGAATAATGGGTACGGTTATACCCGTGCTCCTGCACTTCTCAACGAATTCAAAATATTTGGCATTATCGTAGAACATTTGGGTGACGATATACGTCGCTCCAGCTTCGATTTTCTTTTTCAGGAAATGAATGTCACTATCTAGACTTGGAGCCTCAGCGTGCTTCTCTGGATAACCGGCTACTCCGATACAAAAATCTGTTTGACTTGTATTTTGAAGGTCTTCATCGAGATAATTTCCGTTATTCAATTCCACTATTTGTTTTACCAAATCACTTGCAAAATTATAACCGTCTTTCTCAGGTTTGAAATAGACTTCAGATTTTACTGCATCGCCTCGCAAGGCCATCACATTATCAATGCCCAAAAAATCTAGATCGATCAAGAAATTTTCTGTATCCTCCTTATCAAAACCACCACACAAAATATGAGGCACTGCATCCACTTGGTACTTGTTTTGTATCGCTGAACATATCCCAACTGTTCCAGGACGTTTGCGCACGATCTTCTTTTGAATAAGACCATTATCCAGTTCCTTATACACATATTCCTCTCGATGGTAGGTCACATCAATGAATGGAGGCTTGAACTCCATTAAAGGGTCGATATTATCGAAAATCGACTGGATATTCTGCCCTTTAAGAGGTGGAAGGATCTCAAAGGAAAAAATGGCTTTCTTACTGTTTTGTAAATGATCTTTTACTTTCATAATAGGCCTGCGAAAGCAGGTATCTGTTTTTTATGTCACTAATTCACGAACTCTTTTAGTGCCACTTATAGCTATATTATTTTTTTTGCGTTACCCAAGGGTCGCGCTTTCCGCTATATCTTTTTACTTCTTCTCGATAAAATGCTCCTTAAGGTCGCATCACTCGAACTGACGTAAAAAGGATACCACTTCAATCGCTAACGCTTTACTCAGCTAAATTAGGGTTCAACCATTTTTTGGCTTCATTATCGCTAATGTTTCTACGATTTGCATAGCCTTTCAATTGATCTTCAGTTATTTTTCCAAGTCCGAAATATTTGGCCTCAGGATTTGCAAAATAATACCCGCTCACACTTGCTGCTGGCCACATGGCTAGACTTTCTGTCAATTCTACGCCTATGTTCTCCTTGACTTTCAAGAGATCCCAAATAGTTTGTTTTTCAAGATGATCCGGACATGCCGGATACCCTGGCGCTGGACGAATGCCTTTATAATTCTCTTTGATCAATTCTTCATTTGATAAATTCTCTTCACTGGCATACCCCCAATAATTCGTTCGTATTTCTTCGTGTAGATATTCGGCATAGGCCTCTGCCAAGCGGTCTGCTAAAGCCTTGATCATTATAGAATGATAATCGTCATGATCAGCTTCAAATTCATCTGCCAATTCTTGTGTTCCGAAGCCTGTAGACAGGCAAAAACAGCCAATATAATCTTGCTTGTTAGAATCTGTAGGCGCTATGTAATCGGCCAATGCAATGTTCGGTACACCATCTCTCTTCTTCAGTTGTTGGCGAAGTGTCAAGAACGTGTTTTGATGCTCTCCTAATTCATTATAAATCGCGATATCATCATCATTTATACTATTTGCAGGAAACAATCCGAAAACAGCTTTAGCCTTTAATGATTTTTCTGAAAAAATGCGCTTTAGTAATGCCTGCGCATCCTCAAATAATTCTTTGGCTTGTATGCCAACGACCTCATCAGATAAGATGTTTGGATATCTACCATGAAGATCCCAACTCCTGAAAAACGGGCTCCAATCTATATAATCCTCTAATTTACTGATATCAAAGTCTTCAATAACTTGGACACCTAATTGTCGTGGCCGTTTAATTTCAGTAATCTCCCAGTTAATGCCAAACTTCTTTTTACGCGCTTCCTCAATAGATATATAATTCTTTTGCTTGCCTCGTTTCAAGAATTGCGCCCTGAATTTATCATAATCTTCACGTATCTGATTTTCATATAACTGACTACCGTCTTTCAATAATTCTCCTACCACGGTTACAGCTCTCGACGCATCGTTAATATGAACGACCGTATTATTGTAATGAGGTGCTATCTTAACTGAGGTGTGTGCTCTAGATGTGGTTGCACCACCTATAATTAACGGAACCGACAAATTCTTCTTTTCCATTTCCTTGGACACATAGACCATTTCATCTAATGAAGGTGTTATCAATCCGCTTAGACCAATAATATCCACCTTTTCCTTTATGGCTATTTCTATAATTTTTTCTGGCGGCACCATGACACCTAAGTCCACAATTTCATAATTGTTACATCCTAAAACAACACTTACAATATTCTTTCCGATATCGTGTACATCTCCCTTAACGGTAGCCATCAGGATCTTACCGGCAAATTCAACCTTGCCATCTTTTTCTTCTTCGATGTAGGGTTGGAGATAAGCCACAGCCTTTTTCATGACTCGTGCAGATTTTACCACTTGAGGCAAGAACATTTTACCACTCCCAAAAAGATCTCCAACAACGTTCATTCCAATCATTAAATGACCTTCAATGACTTCAATCGGCCTTTTTGATGCTTGTCGTGCTTCTTCTACATCTTCAATAATAAACGCATCAATGCCTTTTACCAAGGCGTGTGTAATTCTATCCTGTAATGGTTCGTTTCGCCATTCTTGTATGGACTCATTGACTTCCCTCTTATTGCCTTTTACGGTTTCAGCAAAATCAACCAAACGCTCCGTGGCATCATCTCGTCTATCGAAGAACACATCTTCCACCAATGCGAGTAGTTCCTTATCAATTTCATCGTAAACCTCTAACATAGATGGATTTACGATTCCTAAATTCATACCATGCTGTATTGCATGATAAAGAAAAGATGCGTGCATGGCTTCGCGAACAGTATCATTTCCACGAAAAGAAAATGACACATTGCTAACACCTCCGGAAACGTTTGAATACGGCAAATGCTCCCTTATCCATTTAGTAGCTTTAAAGTAATCCAAGGCATTCAGCCTATGTTCTTCCATTCCTGTAGCCACAGGAAAAATATTGGGGTCAAAAATGATATCCTGAGGAGGAAAGTTCACTTCATTCACCAATATATCGTAAGAGCGCTTACAGATATCGATACGTCTTTGATAATTATCCGCTTGCCCAGTGTCGTCAAAAGCCATCACAATAACGGCAGCACCATAGCGCTTAACCAATTTTGCTTGGCGTTTGAACTCCGCTTCACCTTCCTTTAAACTAATAGAATTAACCACACTTTTGCCTTGTACCACTTGTAGCCCAGCTTCAATGATTTCCCACTTTGAGCTATCGATCATAATCGGGATTCTCGCGATATCGGGTTCAGAAGCAATTAAATTAAGGAAGGTCGTCATGGCATACACGCCGTCGAGCATACCCTCGTCCATATTGACATCCAGGATCTGGGCACCTCCTTCAACTTGATGCCGAGCGACCGCCAGGGCTTCATCGTATTTTTCTTCTTTTATTAGCCTAAGGAATTTTCGAGAACCCGTGACATTGGTCCGTTCTCCAATATTTATGAAGTTACTTTCCGGAGTAACAATTAAAGGTTCCAGACCAGATAAGGTCAAATATTTTTTACAGTCGCTATCTACCATTAAACTTTAATTTTTAATAATCTCGGTTGGTATTTTTCGGCAACTTCTGCGATGGCTTTTATATGTTCTGGATTAGTACCACAACAACCTCCAATGATGTTTATGAGGCCATCTTTAAGATAGTGCTCAATCAGTTCTTTCATTTCATCGGGAGTTTGGTCGTACTCGCCAAAGGCATTTGGTAAACCGGCATTGGGATGTGCTGAGACATTGAAATCCGTTTCGTTAGCCAGGCGCTGTAAATAAGGTTGTAATTGCTCAGCGCCAAGGGCACAATTAAAGCCTACACTCAATAATGGAATATGTGAAATAGACGCTAAAAACGCCTCCACAGTTTGACCCGAAAGTGTTCTGCCAGAAGCATCGGTAATCGTTCCTGACACCATAATGGGTATGTCAATATTCCGTTCTTCCTTGACTTCTTCAATAGCAAACAAAGCTGCCTTGGCATTCAGCGTATCAAAAATGGTTTCCACTAATAACACATCCACGCCACCATCTATCAAAGCCTCTGTCTGTAGTTTATAAGTCTCTCTTAATTCGTTAAAAGTGATCGCTCGATATTCTGGCCTATTGACATCTGGCGAAAGACTTGCTGTTTTATTGGTAGGCCCTATACTTCCGGCGACGAATCGTGGCTTGCCAGGGTTGGCCTTTGTAAATTCCTCAGCAACTTGTTTGGCAATCCTAGCGGATTCAAAATTTAGCTCGTATACCAAGCTTTCCATGCCATAATCTGCCATGGCAATAGTCGTCCCAGAAAAGGTATTGGTCTCAACAATATCTGCGCCTGCTTCAAAATACGAACGATGTACATCTGCAATGGCTTTAGGTTGTGTTAATGATAACAGATCGTTATTTCCTTTTAAGGAAGATGGATGATCCTTGAAACGCTCTCCTCGAAAATCTTCTTCAGAAAAATCATAACGCTGCAGCATAGTGCCCATAGCGCCATCAAGAACAAGAATTTTATCATGAATTATTTCACTAATATTTTTCATATACGAACAAGATGTTTCAATATTCAATGCAGATGAATTCCACACTCTCTCTTTATTAATCCTTTTATTGGGTCGAAATAGGTGTCGTTTTTTGGCAATTCATTTTCAACGAGGAAACGATCTAGATCTTCATCGGACCAATAATAAAATGGGCTTACTTTTAATATCCCCTTATTGGAATAACTTATTATATCCTTGGAATCCCTATACTCCGTTTGCCTCACTCTTATATTTGTAAACCACAACTCTGGTTGGTGTTCATTAAGAGCCCGTCTAAATGGTTCCAATTTAAAGATTTCTGAGAATTCTTCGTGTTCCGAATCATTTAAATCAGGTATGTCGACTAAAGCATTTAAATTGTATTTATTACTCAAAGGTGAATAGATATTTATTTTCAAATTGAACTTATTGATCAAATATCTCGCATGATCATATGTTTCCGATAAATTTAGTCCTGTATCACACCAGACCACATTAATGTTCTTGTCTTTTTTATGAATAGTCCTCAATAAAGCAGCAGAATATACCCCGAAACTCGTGGTCACTATTCTTTTTTGAGTGAGACTTAGTGCCCATTCAATTATATAATCAGGTGTTTTATGTCTTAACTCTTTATTTAATTCTTCTATATTTACTTCTATCATAAAATCAATTAAACCTCAATTTTTTATAAGGAATCAACCCGTCATCTTAACACTCTTATTTATAAAAACCCTGTTTAAAAGTGTGGATAACTGATCAAACTCTATCAAGAAAGCATCATGCCCGTGAACGGATTTGATCTCACCGATCGTAATATTTTCTTTTACGCCTTTTAACTCTACATAGGTATCCCAATTCTCTTCTGGTTTAAAAAACAAATCCGAGTTTATGGTAATCAGATGGATATCTGCTGAAATTATTGAGGCAACTTCTTGAAAATCACTCCTTTTGTTTGTGATGTCGATTGTTCGTAATACTTGATTCATTAATTTATATGCTGATACTTGAAACCGATCATTCAATATATTACCATGATGATTCAACCAGCTCTCAACATTGAAAAGCGTATTTTCTTTCTTGCTTCGTTGAAACTTCTGGGTAAACGACTCTGGCGTTCGATACAAGGTCATGGCATGCAATCTCGCATCAAACAAGGGCTTATTGGAATTATTCAGGATACTGTCTTGTATATGGCAATTCGCGATTAACCAATCGGTAGATTTCCAATCTGCAGCAATAGGGATTAAATTTTCTATCAAATTTGGTTTCAGTGCTGCCAACTCCCAAGCAATTCCACCACCTACAGACCCGCCAATTACGGCAAATAAAGTTTTTATTTTAAGTTTTGCTATCCCAATAGAAAAAATTCTTGCAATATCTCTTGCGGTAAAATCTTTGTAATTCTTGATAAGGTGAGTTTCATTACTGTCAAATCCATTGCCAGGAATATTGAAAGCCAATACTGAATAATGATTTGTGTCAATACATTTTCCGTTTCCAATGAGGTCATTCCACCAACCAGATTCTCCAATGACATTAGAATTTCCAGTCAATGCATGATTAACGAGCACTACTGGGGCCTCGTACAAACTTTTACCAAAAGTTTGGTAAGACAACACAATAGGTGTTGCCTTACCACTTTCGGTAATGTAATCTGGAATGTGTATGTAATGTAATTGTTCCATTTTAGAATCCTAATGAATATTGTACTCCTTTTGCACGCCTATTTTCACAGGTGTGATATTTTGAAGATTATCCTTTACAGGGCATCGTTCTTCAACGATCTGCAACCATTTTGTCAGGGTTTCAATACTCGCGTCGGTATCAGGAATCAGGTTCAGGCTAATGCCTTTAAATCCTGCCCTGTCATCGTACGATGCACCTAAGAATCTTTGTGGGTTCAATTCTCCAGAAACTTCTATTTTCAGTTTCCTGATCGTAAACCCCAGTTCCTTGGCCACAACATGTCCGATCACATTGGCACAACCTGCAAATCCAGCTAAAATATACTCCACTGGATTGGCGTCTTCGTCTGTACCTCCCAAAGTTTCAGGCTCATCTACCACTAAAGTAAACTGCCTTGTTTTTCCTATGAATTGAGTAGCAGACGTACTTTCACCTTCTACACTAAATTTTAAATTACTCATCTAATTGTTTATTTAAAGATTAATTGAAAGTCGTTAAGCACAAGCCCTGAAAACTCAAGGTTCGACAGTGCTTAACATTCACTAACAAATTTAATTTTGAAGCACCTTTTGTCTTACGACGGCAAAAGCTTCTTTTAGATCGTTTTTTAAGTCGTCGATGTTCTCAATTCCGACTGACAATCGAATTAAATCTTTGGTGACACCAGTGCTCTCTTGTGCGGCATCGTCCAATTGTTGGTGTGTCGTACTTGCCGGGTGTATAATGAGTGATTTTGTATCGCCAATATTAGCCAACAGCGAAAATAACTTAGTCGTATCTGCAATGGTCTTGGCCGCTTCATAGCCGCCTTCCACACCAAAGGTCACGATCCCGCTTTGGCCGTCTGGCAAGTATTTATTTGCCAATTCTTTGTATTTGCTAGAATCTAGTCCTGGATAATTTACCCAGTTTACTTCTGGTTGCACTTGTAACCATTTTGCCAATTCCAAAGCATTTTGACTATGTTTTAGAATCCTTAATTCCAGGGTTTCAAGACCTTGAATGATTTGAAAGGCATTGAACGGACTCAAAGCACCGCCGTAATCGCGCAATCCTTCAATCCTGACCTTGGCAATAAATGCTGCTGCTTCTAAAGCCTCGCTATATACCAATCCATGGTATCCGGCAGAAGGTTCTGTGAATTCTGGGAACTTACCATTGGTCCAGTCAAAAGTTCCAGCATCAATGATGACGCCACCAAGGGCTGTTCCATTGCCATTGATGTACTTCGTTAATGAATGGATAACGATATTAGCACCATACTCAATTGGATTCAACAAGTAAGGCGTTGCCACCGTGTTATCCACAATTAATGGCACTTTATGCCCTTTTGCTTCTTTAGAAATCGCTTCAATGTCCAAAACATCCAACTTCGGGTTTCCTAGAGACTCTACAAAAAATGCTCGTGTGTTTTCTTGAGCTGCCTTTTCAAAATTTTCTGGATTTGATGGGTCTACAAATGTTGTTGTAATGCCATGTCTTGGAAGCGTAACACTCAACAAATTGTACGTCCCACCATACAAACTGCTTGATGCTACGATGTGGTCTCCCGCTTTTAAAAGCGTTAGCAATGTCGTAGAAATCGCTGCTGTTCCAGACGCGGTGACGACTGCCGCGATTCCTCCTTCGAGTGCTGCTAAACGTTGCTCTAGAATGTCGTTGGTTGGATTATTTAGTCGTGTGTAAATAAATCCTGGTACCGATAAATTAAATCGTCCTGCGGCGTCATCCGAATCATCGAAAACATAGGCTGTAGATTGATAAATTGGAACTGCTCTAGTTCCTCCTGTTTGACTTACGTCATGTCCTGCGTGCAACGCTTTGGTTGCGAATTTTTGTGTACTCATTTTTCTAGTTTTTGAGTTAATAGATACGTACTGTTTTGTTCAAACAATACGATTAAACCAAAAGTCAAATGCGTCAAAATTGACGTACTTAATAGAAAAATGTTATAAAGAAATACTAGATACAGATGAGTAACTAGGTTTGAGTTATCTATCCAAAGTAGCGAGAAATGATTCGCTTCATTAAGTAGAATTTAGCACCTTCTTTAATAAATTTAAAGGGTTGCTAAGGCTTCAACGGGTCTAATCCCTCCACCTTTCTTGATAAC
>RCNB010000386.1_pt1 | contig 30197 bp, 23 predicted proteins | sample 2041321 | NCBI WGS metagenome assembly RCNB01 (sample SAMN09708232, study PRJNA481090) | Marine sediment metagenome, whole genome shotgun sequencing project. | reverse complement strand
AGCTCATCATCCTGGATAGAGTAGATAATTCTATAATTCCCTTGGCGAATCCTGAAACGATCCTGTCCTGAGATTTTTTCACACCCTTGGGATCTGGGATTATGAGCGAGTTTTTCAATCCGTTTTATGATGCGTTGAAGTTCCCTTTTCGGAATTTTTGCCAAATCTTTTAAAACGGATTGGCGGAAAAAGATTTTATATACGGCCATTCTTTTTTAATTCTTTCAAGACGTCTTCAAAAGCCAGAAGAGGTTCGCCATCCCTTTCAGTAAAGGCCGCCAGATCCTCTGCGTCTTCTGCCAGAGAAAATCTGACCGCTTCATTGATCAAATCAGAGATGGATCGGGAAGTTTCGGCCGCTTTAATTCGCAACGCTTTATGCAGCATGGGATCCATGTAAATAGTCGCCCTTTTGGTGTATTCAGACATGTTTTACCTCCTAACTAACTCTTTAACATTATAGCGTTAAAACGTTATAGCGTCAAGACGCTAATTTGTGGTACGATGGGTGACAGGTCAAACTCATCCGTGACTTTGACCAAAGTTTTCTCCTATGATATAAAATAAAAGAGGGACAGTTAATTTTGTTATACGGCTGGGATTGATGAGCTTTCAAAAGAAGTCCTTTTACTTATTTTTGGGGGCCTGGATTTTACTTACAACACTTGCCCTATACAACCTCTCACTACAACCTAGTCTACCCTTCACTCTCCAAGAAGGAACCGATGGTATCTCTATTGGTGACACTTTAACTGTCAGCACAAAAAAAACTTCTTATGTTCCATTGATTGTTGACATTGATGGGATTCCAGCAACTAGTATATTTGATATTGAAGCTATTCTTGTTGGAGCTCTTGTTGGGAGTTTTATCGGATTTATCATTCCCAAGCTCCACGAGGTAGAACCCATAGCGAAGCACAGTTCCAACAGAGCATTCCAGGTTTCCTTTCAGTTTTCCTTCTGACGTCAAAAAAAAAGCGATCATATAATCCAGTCGATTCGTTTAGGTATGAGTAGCTCATCTAAGACCTATCCCCTTCTCTAAGTAATTCTAATGGAAATTGTTTTTGTTCCGAAAATGGTGTATGTTCAGTGATTCGGAAGTGCCCGAGAAGGAGGCTCAATTTGGAAAAAATCGGTAGATATTTATCTTTTGTAGTTATAGGGATCCTGATGCTGGCAGCCCACAATTCGGTAGCAGCAAATCAGCAGACCAAGCGGATTCTGACAGCCGAAGATTATGCTCACGCAGAAAAGTTCTTACGCCAAAATACAGATCCGCTTGTTTTTGGTGCCAGTGTGCGGCCCAACTGGATCGGTGAGGATTATTTCTGGTACCGAAACAATATTCCAGAAGGAAACGAGTTCGTGCTGGTTGATCTGAAGAAGAAACAGAGAAAGAGAGCATTTGACCACGAAAAGTTAGCTTTAGTTTTATCTGAAGCCGCGGGGAAATCATACAAACCCTTCAAACTGCCGTTTCAGAGGCTTGAGTTTTCCGATGACAGGAATTCTCTTACTTTTAATGTGGGTTCCTTTCAGTACACATACGATATCCAGAAAAACCGCTGCATAAAGGTTAAGGCGAAGAAAAGAATTGGCCGCAATTTGATTGTTTCTCCAGATGGCACCCTTACCGCGTTCATTCGTGAATACAATCTCTGGGTAAAGGATCTATCGACAGGGACAGAAACACAGCTTACTACTGACGGTGTCAAGGATTTCGGCTATGCTACAAACAATGCCGGATGGACAAAAAGCGATCGGCCCGTGCTGCTCTGGTCGCCTGACTCAAAGAAGATTGCCACCTTCCAACACGATGGGAGAGAGGTAGGAGAGATGTACCTTGTGACAACCAACGTAGGCCACCCCAAGTTGAAAGCATGGAAGTATCCCCTCCCTGAGGACAAGGAAATTTTCCGGATCCACCGAGTGGTAATCCATATCGACAGACCCCGGGTGGTGCGGCTTCAGATGCCCCCAGATCAGCACCGTTCCACAGTCACCGATCATATCGCATTGCGGACGGGAGAACTGGCCGATGCGGAATGGAGCCAGGATTCCTCCCTACTCGCATTTGTCTCTGTTTCCCGTGACCACAAACATGTCGTGCTCCGGACAGCCGATCCGGAAACTGGAGCAGTCCGGGAGGTACTGGAGGAAAAGGTCGATACGTTTTTTGAATCGGGATTCAACAAAGTAAATTGGCGCGTACTACCCGAATCGAACGAGGTGATCTGGTTCTCGCAACGCGACGACTGGGGACATCTTTATCTCTATGACCTGGAGACCGGAGAACTGAAGCGACGCATAACAGATGGCAGTTGGAACGTGCTGCAGGTCTTACGGCTGGACAGGACTGAACACGTCCTTTACTTTACAGGAGCAGGTCGGGAAAAAGGTGATCCTTACTTCCAATATCTTTACCGAGTCGGCTTGGATGAATCCAAGATAGAACTCCTGACTCAGGGCAATGCAAACCATACGATCTCTTTGTCCTCGTCAGGACCTTACTTTGTCGACAGCTATTCGACTCCAGTGGACCCACCTGTCAGTGAAGTTTGTGATATGAACGGCCAGAAACTCCTTACGTTGGAAAAAACCGACATCTCCCGACTCATCGAGGCGAAATGGAAACCGCCAATTTCCTTTACAGTCAAGGCCCGGGATGGAGTGACCGACCTCTACGGGCTTTTGTTCAAGCCCACCAACTTCGATCCTGCCAATAAATACCCGATCATCAACTCCATTTATCCAGGCCCTCAAACTGGAAGTGTGGGTAGCCGTAGTTTTTCAGCTTCACGGGGCGACAGACAGGCTTTGGCCGAACTTGGGTTCATTGTGGTATCGATAGATGCCATGGGAACACCCATGCGGTCGAAATCGTTCCACGCCGCCTACTACGGAAATATGGGCGACAACGGATTGCCGGACCAGATCACAGGCATGAAACAGCTCGCTGAACGGTTTTCCTGGATTGACATCGACCGGGTGGGAATATACGGACATTCGGGCGGCGGGTTTGCATCCACAGATGCCATCCTCCGTTATCCCGATTTTTTTAAAGTGGCAGTTAGCGGGGCCGGGAATCATGACAATCGAAGCTACGAAGATGATTGGGGAGAAAAGTGGCAAGGACTCTTGGAGACATTCTCCGATGGCACATCTAACTACGATAACCAGGCAAACCAGCTTCTAGCCAAGAACCTGAAGGGTAAGCTTCTGTTGGCTCATGGCACCATGGACTCCAACGTGCCCATGTACAACACGCTCCTTGTCGTGAACGAACTCATCGCGGCCAATAAAGATTTCGATCTCATCCTGTTTCCAAACCGCGGCCATGGGTTTAGCCGTGAATCCTACATGATTAGGCGCCGATGGGATTATTTTGTCAAACACCTGATGGACGCGGTTCCACCGAAAGAGTATAAGTTCAAGATGAAGCCGTCACGGTAATCGATTGCATTATGAACAGCGATCGACCGGAGTTTTGGGCAGACGGAAACTAAGTTGACTTTCAGATAAGGCTTCGCTATTTTAATGAGGAGTAACGATTGATGGAGGGAATTTTGAGAAACAAGATGATCAATGTCATTTTAATCCTTTTTTTATTTTTTTCTCAGGCTTCCACGGCAAATGCTGACAGAGACAGGAATATATACGAGCTTGCAAAAGAACTTACACAGTTGTCGACCCACATGTCACAAGTTAGTTATGACCATTATAAAGGCTGGAGTAGCGAGATTTCTGACCAGGAACAAGCGATTCTGTTCGAAGCTGAATCCTTTGCAGCGTCTTGTCGACTGTTCTTGAGATTGACAGAGGAAAGGTTCAACTACTTCAAGACAGGATACTTGAGAACCAACCTTTATAATGCTTTTGTGAATCTGGCTCGCGCATATAAAGATCTAGAGGAAGAGAGTCAAAAAGTGGGGCGGGTCCCCTATTCACTCGATGATTGTCGAAGGCTGCTCGAGCGGATGGAGTACGAATTTTCCTTATGGCCATCCGCTGATAACCTGGCTTATCTCCATCAAAAATACATTAAAACACTGGATGCTACGGTTTATTTGATTGAAAGAAAAGGGCCGGGAGAGTATGTGAGGCGTCCCTTTAAAAACTTGGAGAGCCTTTTTCGTTTCAACTATGATCAAAGAAGAGGAAAAGATCCCTGGCAGCACCTTGTGGAGATTTCCACCGAAACTTTGGAGAGGATGGAAGAGGAGGAGATGGTTGATCTTTCTTTTGAAGATTACCTTGTGATCGAAATGAGCGAACGCTCAAACCGCCCTGTTTATCTGATCAAGGATGGGAAAAAATGTGGCATCTCCTCACCAAGTGTGCTCGAGCGATATGGCGGCTGGAGCAAAGTTTATGAGATCCCCGCAGATGTGATAAATGCCTATCCAGATGGAGAGGACATAAAAGATATGTCTTTGGACCTTTTCCTAGAATTCATAGAAATGAGGAAAAGGTAGAACACTGAGATTAAACTCCTGTATCTAATCAGAGCACGTATGAGCCTTGGCAACAGACGCTTGTAAGAATAGAATTCCCGATATATTCTCCGGATATTTCTCCCTAATTCTTCACATGTCATATTTTTGGGGATGAATACCTTTCCGGGGGGTATATAAGTAAATTTTGACCAGTCTCGAGTAATTATTCTTCCTTCTTTTGTTAGTCTATCGTATAATGAGGTGCCAGGAAAAGGGATTAAACTGCTAAACTGAGCAACATCAACATCAGCTTCAAGGCAAAATCTAAGGGTTTCGTCAAAGGATGAAAGGTCGTCATTGTCAAACCCAAAAATCATAGCTCCGCATACGGCGATTTTATTTTTGTGAAGGTTTTTTACAGTTTTCATATAGGCATTTCTCATATCGTTGTACATGGATGTCTTTTTTGTATTCGGCTGCTCGCGAATGGATTCAAATCCAATAAACAATCCTAAACAGCCGCTTTTTCTCATCAGTTTCAATATTTCCGGTTTATGGCCTACTACCCACGACGCCTCGCCTAACCATTTTCGTTTTAACGGGATAAGTGCTGTGAGTAGATTCTTTAGGTAAGTAGGATTGATTATCAGGTTGTCGTCTGTAAACAGCAAGAAATTTTGCTTGTCCATGCCCTTTATTTCTGCGATGACTTCCTCGATTGGCCGGAATCGTGTTTTTTTCCCGAAGAACCTCTCGATTGAGCAGAATTCGCATCCTTGAGGACATCCTCTCGATGCCTGAACCACGTTTGTGCTCATATATATTTTTTTATTCAGAAGCTCTCTTCGCGGGATGGGGAGATTCCTCAAATCGACATACCCATTGGCTTTATAAAATCTCTTCAGGTTTCCGGTTCCATAGTCTTCGAGGAGTTTCGGCCAGATATTCTCTGCTTCTCCGATAACCACCGAATCGGCATGTTCGATCGCCTCATCGGGCATGGCGGAAGCGTGAACGCCACCGATAACCACCGTCACACCTTTTCTTCTGAACTGGTCCGCTATTTCATAAGCTCTGGGAGCTGCAGGAGTCTGAAAAGAAATTCCCACCATATCGACAGCCTCATCGAAATCAATTTTCTCGTATTCCTCGTTGATAATCTTCACACTCATTTCCGGGGGCGTTAAGGCGGCAAGCATGGCTAGCCCGAGCGATGGGTATGTGGACATCCTTATTTTCTTTTTATTGGAAACATATTCCGGATTCGACAATGATGCATTGACAAACAGTATATTCATCGGACACACTCCTCAACTCTATGTATTCGATCAGAAGGATCGACCAAAGGTTCGGATCTATACATTTTTCTCATCTTTGACTTCAATGGATAGGCGAGGATATGAAGAGAAACCATTTTTAATAATGATAATCTATCTCCCCGATAATGGAGATTATTCTTCGATAAGCTTATCGTTGATTGGAAATCTTTCCATACAGATTTGAAGTATCTTCGATAAGAATAACACTTTGCGTAAAGGTTGACGAACTGATTGTAAAATTCTCTCCGGTCGAGTCTCGTTGGAAGAACGGAATGGACATGGTCAAAAAAATCATAATTCCTTATGGCTAATCGATCAAAACTTTTTTGATACAATTCAGTGCCCGGTAAAGGAGTTAACACGGTAAATACAGGCTGAAATAGATTCATTTTACAGACATATCTGTAAAGCTCGTTAAAATCTTCTTCCACAAAATCAGGATTGACTATAAAGTGTGCGGAGTTGGTAACGCCTAGTTTCTGTAGAATTCTAATGGCTTCATTGTTTTGTTCCACCGAGGTTTTTTTGTTCAATGTATTCAAATCTTCATCTTTTATCGCTTCTATGCCCATCGTTAGATGATCCAGCCCTACCGCTTTCAGGCTTTCGATAAGATCGGGATGTTTAACGATCGTGTCGACTCTAGCGTACATAGAGAATTTTTTCTTTATTTTCCGTTCTCGAATCAATTCGCTCAATCTCCAGGCTCTCCTAATACTGTGAAGCGAATTGTCATCGGCAAAATTCACGAACTCCACATCTTCGGGTAAATTGGCCAGTTCTTCGATAACAGACTCAGGATCGCGTGTGATATATTTTCCCTGCATCAACTTCCAGCATGCACAAAAAGTGCATCTGAATGGACACCCTCGGCTTGTAAGCAACAAAGCAGTTTTATTTCTCATCTGGTCACGGTAATATTTCCTGTAATGACGGGTTAAATTCCTTGAAGGAAAAGGCAATGAATCTAGATTTACATCAAAATTTGCTTTCTCGGTAAAATAAAATTCACATTCTTTTCTTAAAGCTATATTTTTTACGGAATAAACATCTTTTCCTGTTTCCAGAATGTTGATGTATTCCTTAAAAGATAAATCTGACATTCCAATAAATATCACATCTATAAAAGGCATCGTATAATCGAAGGGCATAAAAGTGGCATGATGTCCCCCAATAGCTGTCACAATATTTCTGTTGAATTTTTTAACTTCTTTTAAAACCTCCTTAGCTGCGTTTACATCACATGTATAGCCTGTAATACCCACAAAATTTGGATTGAACTTCTCCAGTTTATCAACTAAGTTTTTGTCTATTCTCATATCCAGTATTTCAACATCATGTTCTTTCGCAGCAGAAGCCAAATATTCAAGCTCCAGAGGTTCACCTATCATAGGAGCTAATAAGTAGCGGTTTAAAGGGGGTTTAATCAAAAGAATTTTCATGTCCAGCCTCCTGCTCACTCATCAATGAATAAGTTAATCCTGATCGGGGGATAAGTTGTTAAAAAGTTGCAAAGATTATGTCAAAAGTTTGTCAATTTATTATTCTGAAATGAGAGGATCAGAGTCTCATCAGGCAGGTCAGGGAAGTCGAGAACAATCCAAACAGCCTGGCAGCCTGGGCTAGAGTTGCCATTTTGAAAAAAAACGGGCTGAGTTCTGAAAACAGAATCAAGGATTGACAAGGATAGAACAAACCTTCCAAAATAAAGAGCTGAAAAAACAGAAATCTGATGCCGAAGAAAAAAAGAAAAACCATTCGATATGAGATAGCAGATGATATCCAAGAGCGTTTCGCGGATATCGTTCGAACATTGAACCTCGATCATATCGATTTGGACAAAGTCGTGTGTGTCAGGAGTTATGGATCCTCGACAAGACGAGTCGTCGCCAGATGCCACGGAATGAGCAAAGTTCTGCAGATTGCTATGAGGATCAAAGCCTTTTACGTGTTGGAGTTTTTATCCGAGCGATTCGACAAGCTCGACGACAAAGAGCAAGAGAAAACGATCATCCATGAGTTGATGCATATCCCTAGAAATTTTGGAGGCGGTTTCAGGCATCACGACCACGTCTCAGAGGAAAACATCAAATCGATACAAGAGCGGTATCGAAATGCGAAAAAAATCCTTTAAGCGAAAGGTTCCTTGATCGATGGACTGGGAGTCGTGAAGTACCGGGGGCCATGCTCTGTGATATAGAAGTCATCCTCCAGCCTCACTCCGAACTCGCCGGGGATCACGAGCATGGGCTCATTAGTAAAGCACATCCCTGGTTTCATCGGTGTTTTATTCCCTTTGACCAGGTAGGTCCATTCGTGGCCGTCGAGTCCGATCCCATGGCCTGCCCTGTGAGGGCACCCTGGAAGTTCATAACCACCAGGAAAGCCATAATCGATATACACCTGCCTTGCGGCCGCATCCAAATCTTCGCATGGAACACCCACACCAGCTGTTGCGAACACAGCCTCCTGGGCCTTTTTGGCCAAGTCCCACATCTCCCTTTGACGCTGGTTAGGCTCTCCAAAAACGATGGTTCGGCTGATATCTGACCTGTAGCCATCAACGCCGCATCCGCCGTCCATCAGGACGATATCCCCTTCTTTCAATTCTATGTGTTTTATACTGCCATGAGGATTAGCCGAAGCCTCTGCGATCTGGGCTCCTATTCCTCCACTGACACCCAAAGCACGATGAGCTGCAGAAGAAATGGCACGGAAGTCATCCTTGGTCATCCCCTTTTCCAAACGAGAGATCGAAGCCTTATAGGCCTCGATGGTAATATCATTGGCCTTCTGCATCAATGCGATTTCAGCCGGTGACTTGATCACACGGCAGCCGATAGTAACAGGGTCGGCGCTGATGTACTCCAAGTGCGGAGCTTCCTGTCTGATCCCGTCGTACAGAAAAAAGCGGGTTCTCTCTTCCATCCCGACTTTTCCATCCCGGACTCCCCTATCCTGGAGTATTTCCGCAATCCTCTTATATGGGCTTTCATCTTCCTCCCATGTGCGGATATCGTCTCCGAAGCGGATCAGTTCGCTGGCTCTATCCTCTTCGAAAGCTGGGCAGCTCCAGGCTATATCCCCACTGGCTGGGATAACGAGGCCAAACATTCTCTCACTGTTCCCCCACCGGACTCCGGTGTAGTAGAACATGCTCGTTCCAGCCTCCAGATAGATGGCTTGTATGCCGTTTGCCTTCATTAAACGTTTGGCCTTTTCTATTCGACCCAGACGTTCCTCATCGGAAATCGGAACAACATCACCGGTCATCGGACGAAGATGGCTGAAGAGATTCCTTGATGGTCCGAAAGAGGATGCTTCTTCTTGAGGGGCACAGGATACTGAAGCCAGCGCTGCTCCCGCAGCTCCAGCAGAAAGTTTAAGAAATTTTCGTCTATTCAACGGCATGTTTTTTCTCCATTCTGAACTGAGGGTATCACGGTCTCACCAGCGAGGTCAACGAGTGTTGGCATTTCTCATAGAAGTATTTTAGAATGAATAGACTTAGGAGTTATCATGAAAAAAGTAAAAGAAGTTGAAGTCAAATATGTGACATTGAATACGGCACTCATCATCGGACTTGTCGCGCTGATAATCGGATTTATAGGCGGAAATATCTACAGTCTTTACAAGGCCGGTTCAATGGGACCCAGACAATCCAGCACCTCGAGTTCAAGCCAGAATATCTCTTTGGATCAGTCAGGCCGGATGCTCGCTCTTGAACGGGAAGTCGAAAACAATCCAAACAGCCTGGCAGCTTGGCTGGAGCTGGGCAATCTTTATTTTGACACAGGCAAATTTCAGGAATCAATCCAAGCTTACTCTAAATACGTCAACCTGAATCCAAATAACGCGAACGTCTGGACCGACTTGGGAGTCATGTACAGGCGCAATGGGAATCCGGCTGAAGCAATTTCTTCATTTGACAAGGCCATAGAGTTGGAGCCACGACATGAACAGGCTCGTTTTAACAAAGGGATCGTCCAGTTCTATGATCTAGGAAATCGTGAAGCGGCTATGCAGACATGGCAGGAATTGATAGAGATCAATCCGAATTTTATTACGACTTCCGGACAATCCATTAAAGAGTTTGTCGAAAATCTCTAAGCACCTCCATCTTTTTCAGCTCTCTTCCATTTTGTGTGGCTAAACGTTAGTTGGATAAGACATCAGGTATGTCCTTTTTTCTAATCTGGTAGCGAATAATCGTTATGTATTTGGAGGAATCCGGGCCTGATTCGGGCCCTCTGAGATACTCTTCCTCATGAGGGCCTGCAATTTCATAGCCTTGATCCGCTATAAAAGCGATGAGCCTTTCGATCGTTGGCGTTTCCTCACTATATGGGCCGACATGAAGGATTTCGGCCACCTCTCCGTATTCCCAATAGTCGATCTTCACGCCTTCCACACCGGTTGGCAGTGAATCCACCGAATCCGGCAGAGGAAGGGCGTAGAGGCCTACCCATTCTTCCCTTGGATCGGTAAGCGTGTTCAACCAGCGGGCACGAGGAGGATCCATCTTGGCACCCGGTAATTTGAAAAAAGCGCTGAACAATGTCGAAAAAGCCTCCCCAGCGGTGACATTCGGATCGCCTTTCTTTTCAACGACAAGCATTTTCTGCTTATCCGGTATCTTTCTGATTTGTGGATTTTTGAGTTTATCATATTGGCTGAGATCCTGATACTGTGTCCAAACAAGAGAGGAAGCAAATAGGATTAATATAAGGTATATTGGTGATTTTTTACACATTTTTATGACTCCTTATTATTCGGTATATTCCTAGATTCCTGAAGAGTTGGTCCTATAAAACTTGGTTGGGAAGCTATTGACATTTAAAAATAAGAGTACCACGAACTTATGAATCAGGTCAACGGCAGAACATCCCAGAAATCCTCAATTCATACTATCTATCAGCGGTCCCCGTTCAATTGCAGGATGATTTTTTAAAACGCATTCAATACTCTGGAAATTGACTCATAAAATAAAGTTCAATCGGCTAAAATAAGAGATAGAAATGACAAAAAAACACATGATACTCATGATCAGCAAATCCTATGATTCTACAGCAAATTTAGTGAGAAAGGTCGAGAAGGACTACACAAAAATAAATATCACAGAAAAAGATAAAGAAGAGGCAATCGCAGATCCTAAGCACTTCCCTCCTTTCCAAACTCTGAGAGCAGATGATAATGGGAGAGTCTATGTTCTTACAAATGATTGGAATTTCAAGAAAAACTGAGTTTTTTAAACCTTTCAAGCGTTTTCTCCGTCTTTAATTATGAATTGGATGAATTGGATAGCCTGTGATAGGAGCAGTGAATTGTCATGATAAAAAACTACTTAAAAGTTGCCATAAGAAACATCACCAAACATAAGAGTTTTTCTGCAATAAATATTGTAGGTTTGGCTATAGGAATAGCCTGTAGTATTCTCATTTTGCTTTTTGTGGCCCATGAATTGAGTTACGATAAGTTTCATGAAAAAGCGGACAGTATTTACAGAGTAGCTATCAGAGCTTCGATCGGGGACACCAAAATAAACCAGACCTATTCTTCTTCTGCAACATTTAAGAAGCTTCTCGAGGATTTTCCTGAAATCGAAACAGGCGTAAAGTTTTTAAAATTGGGAAGAACTCCTGTTGTCCTAGGGGAAAAAACGTATTATGAATCGCAATTTTATGCCGTCGATGCTCCATTCTTCGATGTATTTACATTCCCTCTTCTCCAAGGCAATCCAAAAACAGCTTTATCCGACCCAAACAAAATGGTTATTTCTAAGGATACGGCCCTTAAATATTTCGGGAGCACAGACGCTGTAGGTAAAATCCTTAGAGCCGATTTTTCGTACGCTCCAGGCAGCGTTGACTTTGAAATCAGCGGAGTATCCGAAAATGTTCCTGCGAATTCCCACTTCCATTATGATCTTCTGGTGTCTTCCACGACTTTCCCAACGTATATCAATGATCCTGGTTGGACATCAAATAGTTTTATTACATATGTTGTTCTAAAAGAAGGCACATCCACAGAATGGTTTAACGAACAATTGAAGGAATTCACAAAAAGACACATGGGGGGTGAACGATTTGATGCATGGGTAGCCAAAGGTAATTTCTGGGAATATTTTTTGCAACCCATTACTCAAATACATTTAACCTCAGACCTGAATGGCGAATTCGAAGCCAACGGGAATAAAACTTACGTGTATATATTTTCTGTAATTAGCATAATTTTATTGCTCATTGCCTGTATCAATTTCATGAACCTTTCCACAGCAAAATCATCATTGAGGGCCAAAGAAGTTGGGATGAGAAAAGTTGTCGGTTCAGGACGAGGCAGGCTGATCGTCCAATTCTTAAGCGAATCTGTTTTATTGAGTTACATCGCACTTACCATAGGAATCGGGATCGTTTTGGTCCTTTTGCCTTTGTACGAAAGCCTGATCGGTAGACAGCTCGAACTTCATTTCTTCGATAATTATGTCGTAGTCCCTTCATTACTGGCGCTTGGACTTGTGGTGGGAGTAATCTCAGGCTCATATCCAGCGTTTTTTCTGTCCTCTTTCAAACCCATTACGGTGCTAAAAGGGAATAAAGTGAGTGGTAAAAGCGGATCATGGATGAGAAATATTCTTGTCATTTTTCAGTTCACGATTTCAATATTTTTAATAATCGGTACATTTGCTGTCCATCAACAACTGAAATATTTTCAGAACAAAAAATTGGGATTTGATAAAGAACAGGTCCTAGTCATCCACAATCCTGGGGCATTGGGTAACAACATTACTCCTTTCAAAGAGGATCTACGTAAATACAGCCGTGTTATAAACGTATCGGGCTCCAACACCTTGCCGGGCAAAAGTTTCAGCAATATTGGGTTCGGTGCCGAAGGTATTGATGAAAATTTCACTTTAAATCTTTGCATTTGCGATTATGACTTTCTCGATACGTTAAAACTGGAGATGGCCAAGGGAAGATTTTTCTCGAGGGATTTCGGCTCTGACTCTCACGCGGCAATACTCAACGAAAAAGCTGCTGAACTGCTGGAATGGGATGATCCGATAGGCAAGAGAATCAATAACTGGTCCGAAAACAGAGGCAATTTTACCGTTATCGGAGTCATCAAAGATTATCATTACGAATCACTCCACCAGGAGATCAGGCCTCAAGCCCTTTTCCTTTCCGGAGGCTACTACACAAATAATGAGAGTTATATATCCGTGCGTATCAACACCGAGAGAATATCTGGAACGCTGGGATACATTGAAAACGCGTGGAAGAATTTCGCCTCCAATATGCCCTATGAATATTCATTCCTGGATGAAGACTATGATCGCTTATACATGAACGAGAATCAGACCAGAAAATTATTTTCCATATTTTCTTTCCTGGCCATATTCATCGCCTGTTTGGGTTTATTCGGTCTGGCGTCATTTATTGCCGACCGAAAAAACAAAGAGATCGGCATCCGGAAAGTTCTTGGGGCCTCGGTTCCGGGAATTGTCAAAATCCTGAACACAAGTTTCTTCAAATGGATTTTGATCGCAAATATTGTCGCATGGCCCATAGCATGGTACGTGATGAACAGGTGGCTGCAAAATTTTGCATACCGCATCGATCTAACCTGGTGGATGTTCGTTATGGCTGCCGTATTGGCTTTGTTCATTGCGTTGGTGACTGTGAGTTTCCAAACAGTCAAGGCAGCCCTAAAAAATCCGATCGATTCACTGCGATATGAGTGAAGCGCGCCAACCGGCCTCCAACTGTTGAGAGAGTTTTCGAACCAACTCCTGATTTTCAAGAAAACCGGCGATATTGACGTTTTCATCCGGATCTCCATGATTGTCGTACAACTCAACACCCACTTGATCTCCAGCAATTTTATTTTCATCATCCCAATGAAACCACTCAACATAATGGTATCTTGTTGTCACCATGGAATAACCCATATATCGATTTCCATCGAGTGTGGATTTGGGTTTTTGATGATAGTGGCTGAAAACAGCGGATTTCAATTCCAAATCGGGATTCTTCAGCATTGGCTTAAGACTCGTTCCCTCCATATTTTCGGGGATATCTATTCCTGCCATGTCACATAGCGTTGGATAAAGATCCACCAATTCCGTCAATTGATCACAAGACTGTCCATTTTGATAACTGCCTGGGGCACAGATAAGAAGTGGCACTCGTGTATCGATGTTATAATTTGTTTGTTTGCACCAGCTTCCGTGTTCACCCAGTTTCCAGCCATGGTCACCCCAGACAACAACGATGGTGTTTTTATCCAGGCCTGATTCCCTCAAACCCTCCATCAATCTGCCCAAACAAGCGTCAACAAAACTGACAGAGGCATAATAGCCGTGTTTCAGCAATCGGGCAGTTTCTTCGGACATTTGAAAAATAGCCGGGTGCTTGACATGTTCCAAGTCATAACAGGCATTCAATTCATAACATGAGTTCATGGCCATCGTCGGAGAGTCTTTCGGCAAATATGAATTCGATGCCATGGAAAGACTATTCCTGTCGTAGAGATCCCAGTATTTTTTTGGAGACACAAACGGAAGGTGGGGTCGGTAATATCCCACAGCCAGAAAAAATGGCTGATATTCATTTTTTAGCCTTTTCAATTTTTCGATAGCCAAGTCAGTCTGGGCACCGTCATAAAACGCGTTATCGGGTCCGTCATATGCTTCCCACGACCGGCCATACGCCCAACCACCTGCGTAGGCATTGGGATTTTTTTTGATCCTTTCTTCTCTGACCATGGCATGCTCTTTTTTAAGTTCTTCGTCATGATAGAAGGATTCCGGTTCGCGATCGATCAATTCGGGCGTTTTATACCTATCTGGCTTTAGGTCCGGTTCATCGAAGGAGACAGGATCAGGCATGTGGTTGTGGAAGATTTTGCCCATGGATAGGGTATGATACCCGAATTTGTGAAAATGCTGAGGCATGGTCACGGCATCGGGATTGATCTCCCTGAATTTTTCGCCAAGGCTCCATACACGGGTCGATTCGGCCCTCTGACCCAGCATGACACTGGCTCTCGAAGGAGCGCAGGCTGCGGCCTGGCAATAAGCCCTCTTGAATACTACGGACTCTTTGGCAAACCGATCAAAATTGGGAGTTTTGATCTCGGTATTGCCATAACATCCCAATTCAGGACGTAAGTCGTCGACAATAACAAACAGCACATTGGGACGCTTATTGTTTGAGAGGGAGCGACAGCCTGGTAAAAGGCTCGTAATGCTAGCCGCTGCAGTAAGTTTGATAAAATCCCGGCGGTTCATATTGTTCCTGCTTATTTATACAACATCCGTATAATAATACAACAAAAACCGGGAAATAAATGTTAGATAAGTCGAGGTATTTGCTACTCGTACCTTAGAGAGTCTACAGGATTGGCCCGAGCTGCCTTGATGGCCTGATAACTCAGTGTCCCAAAGGAAACCAAGAAAATCAAAACAGAAGATGAGAGAAAAATTCCTAAATGGATATCGGTGCGATAGGCGAAATTCTGGAGCCAGCGGCTCATCCCATAATAAGCGACCGGCCATCCGATGATATTGGCAAACAAAACAAGCCACAACAGATCTTGAGTTAGTATATAAACGATCTTGGATACCGAAGCACCTAATACCTTCCTGATGCCGATTTCCTTCCTTTTCTGTTCGGCCAAAAACGCGGACAGTCCAAACACTCCCATACAGGCAATAAATACGGCTATCGATGCAAATACTCCAAACATTCTACCCATTTTTTGCTCTTCGATATAGGCCATGTTGAAGACGTCATCGAAAAAGCGGTGCTCAAAGGGATAATAGGGAGAAAATTTTTCCATGGTCTCCCGAATTGAGCCAATTGCCTGCGGAATACTCCCTCCCTGAATTTTTATGGATAAATGCTGACCTCGATTGGGATTCAGGTAAATATACAATGGTTGGATCTCTTCATGGATGGAATTGAGATGGAAATCTTTCATAACGCCTACAATCTGTCCTGAGGGTTCAGGTCTTCCCCAGTGACTCAATCCTATGCCTAAACGAAAATCGTCTCCCATTAATTTCTTGGCGCTCTCGTTGACTAAAAAGGCCCCATTTTCATCAGATGGAAAATCCTTAGAAAAACTTCTACCTTCGAGGATTTTTATCCCATAAAGTTCCGTATAATTATAGCTAACCTCACTGACTTTGACCCAGGTCTGTTCCTCTTTAGGTTTTCCGGGCCATTTGATCGTTGTCGAAGCTCCCACATCATTGGGCAAATGCATGGAAGAAGCCACATAAAGAATTTGTGGATTTCTTTTTAATTCTTCTAGGACAGGTCCGACATTTTGACGGATTTTATTTTCATGCAAAGGGACCACTACAATTTGATCTCTATCGAATCCCATTTCTTTATCTCGTATGAAATCAAGCTGGTTTTTAACAAAGAATGCGGCAATGATGAGAATGAGCGAGACAGAAAACTGTGCAACGACGAGCACATTGCGCAGCCTTCTCTTCTGAGAGCCTTTTTTCTCTCCTCCCCTGAAAACTGTTATCGGCTTGAAAGAAGACAGGAATATAGCCGGATAACTTCCCGCTAACATTCCCACGAACAAGATCAGCAAAAGGATCCCAGGAAGTATCTGAAGGATACTATCCCCGTTTAAGGCTAAATGCCGTTCAGCTAGAGAGTTGAAAAAGGGGAGAAACATATGAACCAGAAAAAGGGAGATGATCAAAGAAAACAACGCCATGATGAGGGATTCTCCTAGGAATTGCCGGGCAATCTGGCTTTTGTGGGCACCGACAACCTTGCGTGTTCCGACTTCTTTAAGCCGAGCACTCGAGCGGGCAGTTGTTAAATTCATGTAATTGATACAGGCGATTATCAAAATTAGTATGGCTATAGATCCAAACAACAGTAGAGTGGACACATGTGTATTTGGGCTGATTTCTCCTTGAAAATGTGAGTGGAGATGGATGCTGAGAAGGGGTTGAAGGAATAATTTCTGCTTAGGAATCCCATGTTTTTCTGCAAATGCCGGGAATTTTGTTTCAATTTCCTCAATATTTACATTTGGTCTGGATAAAATATATGTATAAAAACTCCAGTATCTCCAATGATGGAGTGGCTCTTCATTCAGTTTTCCCCATGTTTCGAAAGGAATAAAAATATCCCTTGCTAGATGAGAATGTGAAGGGATGCTTTTTATTATTCCTGTGACTGTAAAATCCGTTTTTTCGTCGAATTGGATAATCTGACCAATTGAATTCTGGCTGCCGAAAAACTTTCTGGCCTGGTCTTCAGACAAGACAATAGAATAGGGATCGTCTAATGCTGCCCCTGCATTTCCTTCCACGAATTCGAATGTGAAGATTTCAAAGAAACTGGGATCGACGGCGTAAAAGGATTCATGGAAATACTTATTCCCAAATGAGAAAAGTTTATTTCTGCCTCCTCTAGAAAGTCGAGCAGACGCCTCTATTTCGGGAAACTCCTGTACAAGAGCTAGGGCCATCGGGGGTGGTGTGACAACCATCTTTGTTGGAGAAGGATTTGTATGTGATTCAGATGCTACCCGGAAAATCCGTTCCGCTTTTTCATGATGCTTATCAAAACTCAGTTCATACTGAACCCAAAGCAGGATGATGACAACGCAGGCCATTCCCACGGCCAGGCCCACGATATTGATGAATGAGAAACCTTTATGTCTTCGGATGGTCCTCAGTGTGACTTTCATGTAGTTTTGAAACATTACAATCCCCCATCGTATAGAATGACTTATAAATGGAGGAACAGACTTTATGATTTGGAAGAAATACCAAAGGATGGCAGGGCCGCTCCCCTGAATATTAGCGACACGATTGAATTCCTCCGCGAAGTCACCCAGTGCAGTGTGACCCACATATCTCGGAAGGATGTATCCAAGCAACTTTTCCAGTGTTCGGGGTGGATGACTCTTATTCATGAGAAAATTCCGGAATTTCTGCCCACATGTTTTCTTGGAGTTCCCTTACTTCAGCCAGGGCCTTCATCCCAGCCGATGTAATTTTGTAAATGCGCCTGCTTCTCCCTCCCCGTATGGGCGTTGGGTCATCAAAGAAAGATTTTACGAATCCCTTCTTTTCAAGCCGGTGGAGCGGCACATAAACAGCTCCGAAAGACCATTCCTTCCCTGATATTGCGGAAGCTTTTTCTCTGATCGGAACACAATAAGCGTCTTCTTTTAGCTTCAAGATCGTGAAAAGGATGATTTCTTCCGGACGCGATAAAAATTTCATTTTGTTCTCATTAGATTATATCCCTTACATAATAAAACATATATGTCAAAAAATAAAGCTTTATTTGCGAGGACTTTATTTTGCCGCGGTATTCTGAAACCATAGACTTGGGGTATAACAAGGGCAAAAGGACTACAGTTTATTTTAGCAATTGACCCTATCGTTTCATCTGTGATAATTTCACAAACATGGGAATAATTTTAACCATTTTGATGTACATAGGCATCATTATCGGATCTATCGTTGTGGCTTATATTATCTTCATGTTGATCATGGCCTTAGGCCCCAGAAAGCCGGTTCCAGATCAACCTCTAGAAAAAGCAAAAAAACCTTTTCAGAAGGAAAATATCATACGCACTGGATCGAAAAAGGATGTTCGCTTCAATGTCAAAGGAACTTCGGTAAGTGCATGGTTATTTTTGCCTGAGGATCTGTCTCTTCCCGTTCCTTGTATTATTATGGGGCATGGTTTGGGAGGAACCAAAGCAACAGGCTTGGAGGCCTATGCCCTTCGTTATCAGGAGGCCGGCTTCGCTGTGCTCGCATTCGACTACAGGCACCTGGGTGAAAGCGGAGGTGAGCCGCGGCAGTTGGTGTGGATCCCATACCAACAGGAAGACTACACAGCAGCTGTGGAATATGTTCGAAGCCTCAAGGAGATCGATTCAGCGAGAATCGCTCTGTGGGGCACCTCTTTGAGCGGCGGCCACGTTATCGTGACTACAGCGAGGGACAGCAAAATTGCCTGTGTGTCTTCGCAGGTCCCGTTGTTGGATGGTGATGCAGGAGGAATGCAGGTCGTAAAACAAATCGGTCTCTGGCACTTGCTCAAGATGGCGTTTGGCCATGGACTCCGTGATCTCGTCAGATCCTGGCTCGGTCTCTCACCCCATACAATACCTCTTTTCGGAAAATCGGATTGTATTGCCGCGTTGGCTGATTCAGGCGCATGGGACTTTTTCAACCAGATCGCCCCGGATGATTTCATTAACAAAGTCTGCGCCCGAATTCTTATCCGGATGGACAAATACCATCCGATCAAACATACGCCTAACGTGCGCTGCCCAGTCCTGCTTCAGGTTTGTGACAAGGACATTTCACTTCCGGTGAAAGTTGTTGAAAAAGCCAAAAATAATCTGGGGGAGCTTGCAGAAGTCATCCATTACCCTATCGACCACTTCGATATTTATCTTGGCGAAAACTTCGAAAAAGCTATCAGTGATCAGCTGAATTTTTTCAAAAAACATCTTGTTCATTAACACGTTTGCCTTTCTCTTGTTCAATGAAGCAGCGGCATAGCTCCATTCCCTAAAAAACATAGTTAATTCTCCGACTTTCCGAACACTCCGATCAAAATCATTGAAAACCACAAATCAAATGTTTTATGATGGGGAAAATGTATGTGATCGAAACCCAAAACCTGACAAAGTATTACGGAAAATCCAGGGGGATAATTGACCTCGATCTTAAAATCGAGCCGGGTGAGATATTCGGATTCATCGGGCCGAACGGCGCAGGCAAATCCACAACCATCCGCACGCTGCTAGGATTGATTTTCCCCACCTCCGGAAGCGGTAGAATATTCGGCCTGGACATCGTCAAAGATTCAAAAGAAATCAAAAAACAGATCGGTTTTATGCCTTCGGAGGTTCACTATTATGAAAAAATGGATGTGCATGAACTTCTCAGGTATTCTGCCAACTTTTATGAAACAGACTGTGAATCCAGGATAATTGAGCTGGCTGAAACGTTTGACCTGGATCTCAACAGGAAAATAATCGATCTTTCCAGAGGAAATCAAAAAAAGGTCTCGATCTTACAAAGCCTCATCCATCTACCTCCATTATTGATCCTGGATGAGCCCACCAGCGGACTGGACCCTCTGATGCAGGCGAAATTTTTCGATATTCTAAGAGAAGAAAACAGCAAGGGCACAACTATCTTTTTCTCCTCTCACACCCTTGGCGAAGTCCAAAAAATGTGCCGAAGGGTAGGGATCATAAAGGATGGAAAAATTGTCGCGGTTGAAGATATCGAAATCCTAAGGAAAAAGCAGCTACGTAAAATTCAAATCGAATTTTCTCAGCCTGCAAAGATTGATGATATCGATTGCTCCGGAATAATCGCCCCAAAGGCAGAAGAAAACAACCTTTTTTTCCTGTATTCGGGGACAATGAAAGATTTTCTTGTTACTCTGGCCGGAAAAGATATCAAAGACTTGATCATCGAAGAGCCAGCCCTCGAGGAAATCTTCATGCACTACTATTCAGAGAAAAGAGAGCAAAACACAAAATCCAGAAATTAATGATAAACACAAACATATACACCAAAGAAATGAAGCGCTACAGGAATTCCTTCATTGGTTGGAGTATTTCCATCAGTGTTTTGATCCTTTTGGGTATGGCCTTTTATCCCATCCTGATGCAGGGGGACATGCTCAAGCAAATAACGGTGTTTTTCGAGAATCCGTTCATGAAAAACATCATGACGGCATTTGGTAGCAGTTTGGACATGATGACCAATATTTTAGGCTTTTATTCCACCCGGAATTCCATCTTTATCATGCTCCTGGGGAGCTTTTATTCCATACTCCTTGCCGGCAAAATCCTGTCCCAGGAAGAACGGGAAAAAACCGCTGAATTTCTTCTCACAAAACCCGTCACACGATTAGAGGTTGTCCGGACTAAATTGGCGGCTTATTTGACTTACCTGCTGCTGTTGAATGGCGTTATCTTGCTCATCGGATTCCTAAGCCTAGAAATATTCAAAGGAGACTCTGACTACAGCCTGATGGCCTTTCTCATCTATTGGTTTTATTCGTTCCTGCTAATGCTGACGTTTGGAGCTATCGGTCTTTTTCTGTCTCTTTTGATAAAAAGAGGCCGCCCTATTACGAATGTCTCGATCGGTATTATTGTTGGGGGATACTTTATCGATGTTTTGTCCAAAGTGACTCTATCCGCTGATAAAATCGGTTACCTAAGCCCGTTTAAATTCGTTGATTCCGGGGTTCTTCGCCCAGACTATGGATTGGCCTGGTGGCGTGTGCTATATTTCCTGGGAATATCTTTGGCACTTATAACCATAACCTTTGTCCTTTACAAAAAAAAGGACATTCTAGTGTAGCATCCAACACTGGCCGAAGATTACTTGCCGATAAAACGGTCGATGAACTCGAACGTGCGGTTGTAGGCCTCCATGCGGTTCTTGAACAGCATGAATTCGTGAGGTTCGTCCGGTGCGATCATAAGCTCGATATACACATCTCCTTTGGCACGGAGTTTCTGCACGATGTCTGTTGTCTGCTGGAATGCCACGTTGCGGTCGTCGTCTCCGTGGATGAAAAGCACTGGCGAAGTCCATGTTTTTATGTCCGCAACCGGAGACGATTCACGGGCCAGTTTGCGTTGCTCTTCACTAAGGCTCCCACGTTGGGACCAGTCGTGGACTCCTGCCATATCGACCCCCACCTTGAAAATATCGGAGTTGCGAGCCAAGGCCATAGCTGTCAACAGCCCACCGTAAGAGAGACCCCATTTGCCGATTCTTTCTGGGTCGACCTCAGGACGGTTTTGAAGATACTTGACTCCAGCCAGTATATCCTGGTATTCGGCCGCACCACGTCTTCCGGTATCGGGAGCGTTCCGGAATGATCGGCCGTAGCCGATACCGCTGCGGTAGTTTATCGAGATAACAACATATCCCTTGTTGGCAAAATACTGATTTATACCATAAGCCTCTGAATAAAATTCCATGTAGTGCCAGCCCAAGAGCATCTGGCGGATGGGGCCACCATGGGTATAAACCACGCCGGGACGCTTATCGCCCGGCTTAGCATCTTTGGGCAAAAATAGCTGACAGGGAATTTCCAATCCATCCGGGGCTTTGACGATAACAAGTTCGGGAACGATCAGTTCATCCATAGGATATTCCGCTGGAAGGGTTTCCGGGGCAATCACTTCAATCTTTCCGCCGGTGGCAGGAACTGTAGCGATGGAGGTGGGATGAAGGGCTGTGGCGTGCAGAAATGCGACTTTGTCCCCAGATGCCAAAGCGACAGGATAAGTGCCGATCGTGGACTCCTTTGTAAGCTGGACCGCTTTGCTGCCGCCATCTGTGGGAACCTTCCAGATGTGCCGTCCGTGGATATCGGCCAGATTGCTGCTGAAGAAAAGTGTTTTTCCATTACTGGATAGGCCCAAATGTTCCACGAACGCTTCACCCGGTGTGATGTCCACGGGATCTCCTCCGGAAAGAGGCATGGAGAACACGTGGTTCCAATTATCGTGTTCTGCCGTAAAAAGAATGCGGTCGTTCGCTGTCACCTCAAAATTCCGCAAGGAATAAAACTTAGGTTCATCTTTTGGAAATTGCCAAATCTCTTTCGCCGTGCCTGTTTCTGCATCGGCCAACCATAGAGCGACGTTCGTTACCGGTCCACGTCTCCAATATCCTCTGAATGAGGCTGCACTGTACTGCAGTCCTGGTCTTCGTTGGAACACGATTTTAGTGCCGTTGTCTGCCCATGCTGGATTATTGTCCCGGTCCACATTGGGGGCAATCCAGGTAATTTTTCTTTTTACAGTATCGAACACCGCAATGAAACTGTGATCGTTCCGTCGAGTAACAAAGGTGATCCGGGTACTGTCAGGAGACCACCGAGGTGAACCGTTCTGGCCAGCCGCTTTGAATAGAAGTTCTGGCTCTGGAATAGATTTGGGATTAGTAGGGGGGATCAAGGGAGCACTGTAGATTAATCCCCCTTTCACAAGTAAAAGCCATTTGCCATCGGGAGAAAGGACAGGATCTCTTCCGGCTGCCATCCTCCAGAGTTGACCGGTATCTGTCCGGACCGCCCAGATAGCCTGTTCCATGCCGTCCGGATCGCTTCGTGAATTGGTGACCCAACCTTCGGTGTTGGGTCGGCCGCCCTTGACGAAAACCACGGTTTTTCCGTCGTCTGTGATTTGGACCTCTGGGATTTCGAAGACTTCATCCTTGGCGTATCCAGTCAAGTTTATCGGCTTGAAATCCGGAGCTGCTGCTGTCCAAACATTCCTCTCCCCTTTCGAATAAAAAACCCAGGCGATGCGATCGACATTTTTGGCTGAAACCAGGCTCCAGGGATAAGGCGGACTCAAGATCTGTTCAAGAGTAAATGTTCCTTCCTTGGCCATGGACAAATTGGCAAGGCCGAAAACGAGTATAAGACAAATAAAAAGAGATAAATATCTTTGCATTTTCATTGTCCCTCCTAATTTTCTCCCACAACTTCTTTGATCAAAGGAGTGGGTTGGAGAAGTTTATATACGGGATAAACCTGTTGGCCTCTGCCCCACTGAGGGACAAGATTGCGGTCGAAAAAGTTCCACACCAAAAGGCCGTCGTCGCTCTCCGGTTCGAGAAGATAGGCTGCTACTTTGCCAAGGGCTTGGGCCATCGGAATGAACAGAGTTCCAGCCGGGAACTCCATCTCCTTCTCGGCATATTCCCCTTTGACACTATTGAGGCGGTGTCCCTGGTAAGGCCGCTCTTGCCCTTTGAGTTCTGTCACTTTGAAAGATTCGACCGTCAACTTCACGGACTGTGTGAGTTTTTCCACTATGATCCCGTGCTGGCGAAGTTTGGCTTCCACTTCCGGAACCGGGATAGGAATGAGGTATCCGAATGGAAGCTTGACCGATCTTTTTGCAAAATATTCAGCAAAAAACGGCATGGTGTAGGTCTGTGTTTTTTCGGTCCTACGGACACGTCTCCGGCCGCTCTCTGTCTGGTATGGCTCCATCACGTACCCATGTACGGTGATCTTGTCGTTGATGGGCCGTACATCGTACTCTACACCGAATTGGCTTGCAGCAGAAGGCTTCAGTCCGCTTAACACTGTGTTTTGATCCGCTTCCTGGATGAGTCTTGTTATTTCCTGCTTATGGCCCTGACAATACTCCAGAAGAGCATGGAAGAGATAGTAAGCTCCCATGACGCGGGATTTGAAATCCGCATATGGGTAATTTTCGTTCAACATGCCCAAACGATTCCTGAGGCCGAAATAGTTGCTGAGATAACGTGGTTGTGGGCCCAGAGGCCTCCAACCCTTTTCCGGTTCGCGAAAGTCCATGAAGTCCCCATGTGGAATGCACAGGGTGTCGTATTTGTTCTTCAGGATTTTGTTGATTCCAGGACGTACCTGGTCACTCATGTATCGGATTAGGGAAGTGTCTCCGTTGGGATTCAGAGACCACACCCAAGTCACCACTTCCTCATGATAGGACCCATTATGGGTGTGGCTGTCCAAGAGCACGGCCGGGTCCCAGCGCAACATGACATTCTGAACCAATCCCAGAACCTCCGGACTCTCCAGCTTCATTCCGTCCCTGTTCAAATCAAGGTTTAAACCGTTGTACCGGACACCTACTCCTTTCTCCGGACCGACTTGATTTCTCCTATTGTTCGGATTGATCTTTTCATTTCCGTCTGGATTGAAAATAGGCACGATCAACACGACGATTTCATCCAGGTAGGAGGGATTATCGCCTAATGCCAGGTCCCGAGCCAGCATCAGTGCGGCTTCCTTTCCTTCTACTTCACCGGCATGGATGTTCGCTTGAATATAAACAACCATTCGATCGTCATAAACCAGGTCCTGAGGAGAGGAAGGGACAGGATTTCCGAAAATGAGGAGCGGAATCTTCCGGCCTTCGGCACTTACACCCAAGGTTTCTACTCGGATTCTCAGACTCTGCTTTTGAAGTTTTTGGATAAAATTCATAACATCTGCATACAGAGAAGTTGCTGTGTACTCACTGGCCTCCGCTTTTGTGAGAGGTTTTTCTTGCTGATACGAAAAAGCAAGAACAGAGGAACAATATGTCATGCTAATTGATATCACTATTAACGAAACGCAAATTTTTAAGCACTTGCTCATTTTTATTCTCCTCATATTTTCCTTCTAGAGCAGGATTCTAGCACAAATGGAAAATAATTTAATATAAAAAATCGAGAGAAGATCTAATCTCGCCGTGGTTATAAATTTTCATTACCAGGGCATGAGGTATGAAATAGAGCCGGCGTTTTGGGCTGCCAGAACCGATACTTGGAAAGTCTACGTTACGAGTGATTTGGAGTTTGACCGGATTTTTGCTATACAGTACTTTACCTGAATTATTCATAAACATGATTACTTTTAACGGGATTTGATAATATATGCATTGAAATCAGGGACATACTGCCAGAAATTGGGGACATGTACCGATTTGTTTTGAAATCGGTAACGTGTCCCCTAATTTTTTGGTACGTGTCCCTTGATTTTATGCTTGAATAATTAAGAGTAACCTGGATAAAAAATTATTTATCCAGGTTAAATAGGTGTTTAACTGGAGGCATTTCATGGAGATTCCTGTTGAGGCTTGGTATGAAGCTATTTTCACTCGTCGTTCCCGCCGCAAATTCAAACAAATTATGCTGCCTGAGGATAACCTAGAACGCCTTTTTTCTGTCTGCCAAAACTTTCGGCCTTTCCCCGAGGCCAGAGCTGTTTTGGTAAGCGAGCCTGGAGACGATGTTTATCGGGGTTTTATCGGTTCTTACGGTAAAATCGAAAATGCGCCTGGGTATATTGCCTTCATCGGCGACATGGATTCACCGCGAGTTCAAGAAGCTGTGGGGTACACAGGAGAAGGGATCATATTAGAGGCCACAGCCATGGGATTTGGCACATGCTGGGTGGGTGGATATTTTTATCCTGAAGCCGTTGCCCATCAGATCTCGATCAAAAAGAATGAGAGGGTTCTGGCTGTAACACCGGTTGGAATCCCCCAGGATTCTTTCTCCTTTCAAGAAAAACTCATGACCGGATTCGGCAGAATGCATAAGAGAAAACAACTCCATGAACTGGTGACAGGAATATCAAAACATGAATGGATGAAAAAGGCTCTTGAAGCTGCCAGACTGGCACCCTCGGCTGTAAACAGGCAACCATGGAGGTTTATCCTCGGCGACAACAATATTTCTATAATTCTCGATAAAGGCCGGGATACCTATAAGATCTCTCGGCGTTTGGATTGTGGTATCGCCATGCTTCATCTAGAACTGGGAGCCCGGCATGCAGGAATAAGCGGAAATTGGACTTTCCCTCCTGATGGAATAGCTTGTTTTACTGCGGATTCAGACATATAGACTTTAAGAAATTTGTGCCACTGCATACACAGCTTTATCGATGTCTTCCAGTGTGTTGTAAAAATGGGGTGAAAACCGGATATTGGAGCCCATGACCGCGCATCCGACATTGTATTTACGGTACAGGCTTTCCAAAACACGTGATGTATCGATACCAGAGATATGGAAAATGACGATGCCCCAACTCCTTTGGTGCTCAATAGGCGTGATAAATTTGGCATTGGGAATTCTTTTCTTCACTCCATCCCGGACGGCATCGGCTAATTTCCGTGCACGTGAGGATATCCGTAGCATACCAAGGGTGTTATGAAACCGGATCGCTTCCTCCATGGCACCGAACCGGGCTACGGCCTGTTGTCCGAGGGTTTCAAACTTCTTAGCTCCGCTATTGCGAGCCCTTTCCCATCCGACTCCGACGATACTGGGATAAAGAGAATCTGACCGGTCACGCCGAACGTACAGAATCCCCATTTCTCTCGGTCCGCAAAACCACTTGTGGGAGCTGGCCGTGTAAAAATCGCATCCGATTTCATGAAGAAACAACGGATATGTCCCAAAGGTTTGTGCCCCGTCGACCAGGGTTAAAATCCCTTTAGATCGGGCCAATTGGCACAGCTCCTTGGCCGGAAGCCTGATTCCGGAAACATTCGAGACGTGCGAGAAGCACAATGCTTTTGTTCGCGAGGTTATCGCCTCTTCAAATGGCCTCATCAAGTCTTTCGAATCTGAGGGATGCTCCGGAGTCTGAACTCTGACAACGCGATAGCCGTATCGTTCAGCACGAACGTCCCAGGCAATGTTGGCTGTCGGATGATTCTGGTCCCACACGATGACCTCATCCCTTTTTCCCAGTTGGACACCGTTGATCACGATGTTGTTCCCCTCGCTGGTATTCCTGACGAGGGCGATCTCATCGGAATCGGCATTGACGTACTTTGCTATCGCGTCACGAATCTCTTCCTTTATGCCAGCAAATTTTGAGCGGTTCGTGGACGATGGATCGCTGTCCACATCTTTTGTCAGCTCGAACAGTTTTTTCTGTACGCTCAGCGGCGATGGGCAGAGGTTAGCTGCGTTGAGCATGATCAGATCTTTTCTGATCATAAATTGCCCCTTAACGATCCCCCAGAACCTTTCATCACCTGAATCCATCTCCCCTTTTCTGTTCACGGCCTCTTGCAGAGATTCTGATTGGGAGATTTGTTGTCCGAAGGTTGTATACGGAAGCAAGATTCCGGCCGCAGCACTACGGAACATTCCTTTGAGGATGGTTCTCCTGCTGACGCTTCCTTCAAGATCAGTAAAATGCCGGATGGATTGTCGACTCATCTAATTCCTCCTCAACTAGGACTTAATCGTTATTTCCATACATAGCTGAACACACGCATGTAATTCTCGCCGAGGATCTTATTGACATCTGTATTTTCGTAACCACGCTTTTTAAGCTTAGTGATAAAATTCAAAACCTCAGCATAATTACTGAATTCATCCACCATGCGCAAGGGCGAGCGTATATTCGGCGTGACATGTTTGTCGTACACGCTTGTCACGTCTTTGTATGTGGGCGATCCCCAGGGATCATACTCATGGTCTGGATAGGTTCCTAGGCTCATATCCGTCCCGACTCCGATATTATCGGTCGAGCCGAGCAACTGCGCAACGTAGTCGATATGGTCGATAAAATCGTCAACTGTCGGCCGTTTAGTCTGGCCTGTTTTCATCACCATGGGTCCCCAGGGAGACAGGCCAATGACGCCCTTTTTTTCGGCGCATGCTTTGATCTGTTCATCTGTGATGTTTCGGGGATTATCGGCGAGTGCCTTTGTGCAGGAATGGCTGAAAACCACAGGTTGTTTGCTGTGTGCGATGATCTCTAGACTCGAGCGTTTCCCAAGGTGGGAACAATCTAGTAAAAGCCCTATTCGGTCGCATTCTTCAACAACCAATTTTCCGAAAGATGTTAGGCCCTGATCGGTCCTGTCCAGGCACCCTCCGCAGATCCTGTTCGACAAGCTGTATGCCGGAATCAACATCCGAAGACCGAGTCGGTAGAATGCTGCGATGCGGTGAATTTTATAGCCGATGAAATCACCACACTGAGAAACCAAAAGAAGAGTGGCTTTTTTATCGCTTTTTGCCTTTTTGATATCTTCGACTGTGTATGCGATGGACAGGTCTGGATATTTTTGCGAGATGAGATGCCAGAACATCAGTTCTTCCAGAGCTTGATCCAGATCAGCATGAGGATCCCAGGCTGTCACAGCGTAGGAGGTCACTCCATACCGATGGGCATCCTGGAACTGTGCATCCGGCCAGATCTGCATACAGGAGTCGATAAAAATATAAGGATGATCCTTTTCCAGGATCGGATGTATTCCCTTTTCGTTTAACGGATCGAATCTATCAGAGGGTTCTTGGGCAGAAAATCCGGCTAAAGCCGTTGATCCTATGGCTGCAGCCCCTGCCATTTTCAAAAAATCTCTCCGTTTGATTTTCATGATTATTCCTTCCCACCATTTTCAGAGAGAGCCGTGGATGATTTTAGCATCACCCTAACGTATCATGGTGTTGAATAAAAGCTTGAATGTGCCGTGGGTTTGACACCGGTTCTGAGTTCGAAATCCAATCAAAACCACCTGGCCTTTGCCGTGTTTGACATTGATCATGGCTGGCATCTTGGTAAGGTGATCTTCTCCGATGAGCCAGCCGCTTTGCAAGATATCCTTATCCTGATAACGAACCACGGACTCGTATAGTTCGCTTTTCTGACTGGCGGTGATAGCGAAGGCCTCACTGGAATAAAAAACAACGAATCCCTCTGAAGGCATCCCATATGCCAACGGATGTGAGTTGTCGAACTTCACTTTGAGAGTGGAACCAGGACAGAAAAACTCTTTAGAACTGAGGTTTGTGATGACGTTGCGGACACCTAATCCGAATTTTTCGATCGCAAAACTGCTCGCCTCTCCGAGGGTTACCAGCGTTCCTCCCTTTTCCACGAATTCCTTCAGTGCGGTTATACCTTCCTGGCCTATTCCACTCCGGTACTCGGGCGGAACAGCCGATATATAGCGGCGGTACCGCGGAGGGATTTCGCCCATGATCATGCCTGGAGAATCCTGAGGCAGAATGATCGTGTCATACTTGGCGTTGAGATTTCCTTTCTTGATCTCGGCATCCATTAAGGATGTGTAGTTGAAAGCGAACATTTCGAGGAGAAAACGGGTCCAGCCTTCGTCCATATTTCCCCCATAGTAACGCTGGTACATACCGACACGGGGCTTCTTCACCTCATGGATTCCTTTGTCGATATTGTTTTCTAAAGCTGCAAAATCAACACCGGTTTGTTCGGCAACATCCTTAAGAACGGCCTCAGGTCCTTTGTGAACGATGAAATCCCCTGGACGCAGGTCGGAGCCCGGTTTGTCGATTCTATGAACAACTATGCCCTTATCAAGAAGGAGATTCACGGCCTTGAAGCTGGCGTTCAGTCGGCCATCGAGCACATAACCCGCTCCCCCAGTCTCTACCTTTCCAGGAACTTGGATTTGACCGGTGAGTATCTGAAAATCTCCTTTTGCTTCCTCATCGATCGGATCGACATTAACTCCCATGAATTCATTCATGGTGTGTGTTGCCAGGTCATAGGGTCGAAGCGGGGTTCCATCATCCTCCATGGTCCATTCATTCGCCGGGTAAAAGGTGCGTCCGAGCAGGTTCCTGATCAATCCCATTTTGGGCTGAGCCAGCGTGATGACAAAGGAGTCTTCTGGATAAACGGCATTTCCGACTCTAAATTCCTTATTGGCCTGTTTGATCTCAATCCCAGATAGCAACAGGGTGTTGATCATTTTGAGGACTGTCAGAGGATCATGCTGGTTTATCGGAACGACATAAGCCTTGGTCTTGCCCTGAGCACCGCGCTCTGTCTGTCTCTTGGCTTTGAGATAAGCATTCCAGAGAACTGTTTCCTTGTTCCGGGCCGCAAGGTCCAGCAGA